>Ga0157374_10000023_pt1 | contig 265247 bp, 226 predicted proteins | sample M25metaG_FD_115308 | JGI IMG/M metagenome (GOLD analysis project Ga0157374, IMG submission 115308) | Miscanthus rhizosphere microbial communities from Kellogg Biological Station, Michigan, USA - M2-5 metaG | ecosystem: Host-associated > Plants > Roots > Rhizosphere > Soil | place: USA... | reverse complement strand
TCAACGGTGGCATTCTCAAACGCAATTTCTAATTCAGGGCGCGGCAAGATCCCCTTCAACCACAACCCCTAGTGGTCGTACCAGCCTTTTCTTTCGGAAATTTATTTCGAGAGATGCTCTAAATTTCTTGCCCGATACGGAAAACCGCGCAAAGTATCCCCCTCTTCTCTGCAATTTCTGGTGAGGTGGCTGAGAGGTCGAAAGCACCGCTTTGCTAAAGCGGCGTACTCCAAAAGGGTACCGAGGGTTCGAATCCCTCCCTCACCGCCACTTTTATATCTCTGATTTCCAGAGATTTACCATTTAGGCCCTATTGTAAAGCGGCCCCGGGGATTTCTCCACGGGGCCGTTTTCTTTTCATTACTCAAAGCGTGTTTTCGTGCTCTGAGCCATTCGGTATTTGGACGGTTATTTAGCTTTTAAAGCTAATCATGTCGTCCGCTTCGAGGTAATCAACCAGGGTCGAGGTTTCAGCCGGAATTCCGACCTTGGCGCATTCGCCAACGAACCATTCGCGCTTGTCGGGAGCATCATAGGGTTTAAAGCCTTCGACGCCATCGGACCAGCCCTTGATTTCTTCGACGGTCTTGGGCGTACCGTGGGTATTGAACCAGGTCACGATTTGCTCGTCGCTGGCTCCCGATTCGAGCACCTTTTTCACTTCGCCACCGTCCACGCCTTTGAATCCAAACAACATCTGATCGAGCGGACAGGCGTAGTGGTATTCGCCAATGTTACCCTGCAGATCGGCACGACCTTTATCGATCATTCGTGCCATCAAGGCATAGCCACCGAGGCGATTGCGTGGGCTGCGAGGGGGCTTCTTTCGTGAGATTTTTTACGGTATTCATGGTTATTTAAGGTTGATAGTCGTCATTGGTTGGAAAAACAACAACTGTTGGTAATACATCATTGGACGGATTTCTTGTCAAATGTTACTTTGGCGTATGCCTGTTGAAGTTCTCAAGATTGATCCCCGGATTGTCCGCACGCGGCAGTTGCTTTTTCAGGCCTTTCAGTCGCTGCTCGCGGAAAAGACGTTCGACCAGATTTCCGTGCAGGATGTGGCCGAACGCTCCACCCTGAACCGCGCGACTTTCTACGATCATTTCACCGATAAGTTCGCACTCCTGGAAGCGATGATCGGCGAACGCTTCAGCACCTTGATTGCCACGCGAATGGGCGATGCGGCGGGAACCTGCGAGCGCAGTCTGCGGCAGTTGATTCTCGCCGCCTGCGATTTCCTGGCCGAGGTGGCCTCTGGCTGCCAGAAGCATCAGCGCCAGTTTGAGCCGGTGGTGGAATCCCGGGTGAAGAACATTCTTCGCGATTTCCTGCTGCAAGGGATGCACCACCATCCCTGCAAAAACCCGGAGCTGAAAGCGACGATGGTTAGCTGGGCCATTGCCGGGGCGGCCCTGCAATGGAGTCGCGAGCGGACCACGTCCGCCGACGAATTGGTTGATGCGGTATTACCGACGGTCCGCACGGCACTGGAAGCAGGGGACTAGCCCGAACCTGGCTCAGGCGCTGGGATAGCTACTCGCAGAGAAAGACCGGCAGCCCATTTAAGCTTTCTGGACCGTGTGATCCAGACCACTCAATGAACGAATGAGCAGCATGACAGGCAATATCCGTCGGCAAAGTGACACTTACAAAAGCTGTCTCCCCCGCCTTACCACAGCAACACGGTCAACTTTTTGGGACCGTGGGCGCCGAGGACGAGGATGCGCTCGATGTCGCCGGTGCGGCTGGGGCCGGTGATGAAGGAGAAGAAACTCGGGTAGTCACCACTGTATTTCTGCTTGAGCAGGACGAAGGCGGCGGGCAGATCGGCGAGCAACTGCTCCTTGCGGGCAAGCACGACGTGATGGGCGGGCAGCACACTCAGGGCGCGGCCCCCGGCGCTGCGCGCGGAGACGAGGACGCTGCCCGTCTGCGCAACGAGGGCGTCGCAGGCGGTGATGCCGACGTCGCACTTTTCCAGTTCCACCTTGTCGTAGCCGGCCACGGTTTCGAGCGCGGGCAGGCCGAGGGATTGCACGACTGGCGTGGTGAGTTCGCCGGCGTGAAAACCGACTTTTTTCCAGTGCTCCTCCGCAGCAATTTGCCGCAACTCCGCCTGCATTTCCTCCCGCGAAGCCACCACGCGAAAATCGGTCTTCAACTCCGCCGAATTCACGGCGAAGAGCGCGAGATGTTGCTCGAGGGTCGGTCCGACGGCGGGGAGCCATTCGGCGATGTGTTTTTCCGGATCGCTGATCGCGGCGTGGGCGGTGATGGCCTCGTGCGTGTGCTGGCCGGGAATGGGCGCGAGAATTTTCAGGGCCTCGCGGATGCGGCCAAAAATAGCGGCGCGTTCACTCATGACTTTCTGCCTTTCCAATAACTGCGGAAGCTCTGCGGGGCGAGTTGCGGGGCGGTGCGGGTGTCGGTCCAGGCGCGCACGGGATTCAATTTCGTCTTCTCGATGAGCGGCAGGAATTTCTGGCCGATCCGACCGAAGATGAGCGCGATCTTGTAGAGTTCCGGGCGCTGCATCAGGAAGGCAAAGCCCTGGAACGCGATTTTCTCCCACCAGACCGGGCGCTGCGCGATCGCGTTGCGGCGGTTATGCAGGAGATGGTGGTGCAGGTTGATCTTCACCGGGCAGGTCTCGGTGCAGGCGCCGCAGAGCGAGGAGGCCATGGAGAGGTGCTTCCAGTTTTGCAGGCCGCGCAGGTGCGGGGTGATGACGGAGCCGATGGGGCCCTGATAAGTGGTGCCGTAGGTGTGGCCGCCGACGTTGCGGTAAATCGGGCACACGTTCAAACACGCGCCGCAGCGGATGCAATGCAGGGCGTCGCGCTGCTCGGGATCGGCCAGGAGCAGGGTGCGGCGGTTGTCGAGCAGCACCACGTGGTATTCCTCGGGGCCGTCCACTTCGCCCTCCTGTTTCGGGCCGCCGTAAAGCGAGTTGTAGCCGGTAATCATCTGCCCCGCGCCGGCGGTGGCGAGCATGGGCAGGAACAGCGCGAGGTCTTCGAGCTTGGGCAGCACTTTCTCGATGCCCATGAGGGTGATCATCGTCTTGGGCAGCGCGGCGGTGAGGCGCGCGTTGCCTTCGTTTTCCGTGATCGAAATCATGCCGGTCTCGGCGATGGCGAAATTCGCGCCGGTGATACCGATATCCGCCTCCACATATTTGTGGCGCAGCACGCGGCGGGCGATCATCGTCAGCTCCTCCGGGCTGTCGGTGGGCGCGCTGCCGAGCTCCTTCTCAAAAAGCGCGCTGATCTCGCCCCGCGAAAGGTGCATCGCGGGAAAGACGATGTGATACGGCGCTTCCTTGCGCAGTTGCACGATGTATTCGCCGAGATCAGACTCGACCACCTCGAAGCCCTTTTTTTCAAGCGCGGCGTTGAGATGAATTTCCTCGGCGGTCATCGCCTTCGATTTCACGATCGTCCGCGCCTTCTTTTCCGTGACGATGTTCAGGATGATTTCCTTCGCCTGCTCGGCCTTGCTCGCGAAATGCACCTTAGTCCCGCGGGCCTCGAGCTTGGCAACGAATTCCTCCAGATACTGGTCGAGGTGATTGATCGCCTCCCACTTGATCTCGGAGGCGGTCTGCCGGGCGGACTGCCAGTCCTGGAACGAAGCCTTGCGGCGGTCGCGCTGCACCTCGTATTTCTTGAGCGCGCTCTGGATGCGCGCGCGGTGCTCCAGATCGTGCGTCAGCCGGGTGGCGTCCTTCTTAAATTCAGTGGCGATGATGTTCATGCCTGGGCGAGGATCTCCGCGAGGTGCAGGGTTTTGATGGGCTGGCCCTGGCGGTTGAGCAGGCCCTGGATGTGCATGAGGCAACTGGAGTCATTCGACACGAGATAGTCGGCCCCGGTCTGCAGGGCGGAGGCGCATTTCACCTCGCCCATCGCGGTGGAGATCATGGGAAACTTCACCGCAAAGGTGCCGCCGAAGCCGCAGCAAATTTCCGACTCGGCCATCTCGATCAATTCGAGGCCCTTGACCTTTTTCAGCAATTCGCGCGGCTCATTCTTTTTCCCGAGTTCGCGCAGGCCGTGGCAGCCATCGTGGAAAGTCACCTTGGCCGGGAAACTCGCGCCGACATCGGTCACGCCCAGCTTGGTCACGAGGAAGTCGGAGAACTCGAAGCACTTTTCGGAAAGCTCGTTCGCCGCTTTGGCGAAGGGCGTGTTTTGGAAAAGCTCGGGGTAGAAGACCTTGATCATCGCGCCGCAGGAGCCGGAGGCAATCACCACGGCGTCGGCATTCACGAGGCGGCGGACCACCGGCTCGGCGACCGCGCGGGCTTCGTCCCAGTAGCCGCTGTTAAAGGCCGGCTGGCCGCAGCAGGTCAGCTCTTCGGGAAAATCGATTTCGTGTCCCAGCCGTTCGAGGATTTTCACCATGCTGATTCCCACCTTGGGGTAGAGAGAATCAACGAAGCAGGGAATAAATAGGGTTACTTTCATTGGGGCAGAACAGGAATGTGCCGTCTGAACCGGGCATGGCAAGCCTTTTGAATTATTTCACGGACTCCAAGAAATATTTGCACGCCGGGAAGAATCGCGAATAGACTGCGGCACATGGTTCAAGCAGTTGAAACCGCAATACCCGGCGAAAAGTTCATGGCGGCCTACCGCTGGATGTTGCTGGCCCGTCTCTCCGAGGAAAAGCTCGTGAGCATGTACAAGGCCGGTAAAATCCAGGGCGGCGTCTTTATTGGCAAGGGCCAGGAGGCCGTGAGCGTGGCCACCGGCATGAGTCTCCGCAAAGGGGACACTTTTGCTCCACTCATTCGCGACCAGGCCGGTCGGCTCGCCTTCGGAGAAGATTTATCGGATTCCTTCCGCACCTACCTCGGCTCGATTCTCGGGCCGATGCGGGGCCGCGACGGCAACGTGCACCGCGGGCGTCCGAAAGAGGGCATCCTGCCGATGATCAGCCATCTCGGCGCGATGATCCCGGTGGTCAACGGGGTGCTGATGGCGAAGCGCTTCAAAGGCGAGCGCGGATACGTCGGCGCGACGAGCATCGGCGACGGTGGCACCTCCACCGGGGCTTTCCATGAGGCGATGAACCAGGCCGCGGTCGAGAAACTGCCGCTGGTGGTGGTGGTGACCAACAACCAATACGCCTATTCCACGCCGAACGACCGCCAGTTCGCCTGCGCCGACCTGCTCGACAAGGCGGTGGGCTATGGATTTACCGGCCATTCCGTCAACGGCGTCGATACCGCCGAGTGCCTGCAAGTCATTGGCGGGGCGATTGAAAGCGCCCGGTCCGGCCAGGGCCCGCAATTGATCATCGCGCATGTCCTGCGCCTGAGCGGCCACGGCGAGCACGATGATGGCAATTACGTGCAGCAATCCCTCAAAGCTTCCGCCCTCGGTCGTGACTGTCTCCTGCTCGCCGAGGAAACGCTCATCCAGCAAGGGTGGGCGACGGCCAAAGAAATCGAACAATTTCGCGCCGAAACGGCAGCCCGGGTGGATGAAGTCGCTTATAGCGCACTGCGTGAACCCACGCCCAACCCTGATGACGAGAACTGGCGTGTCCTGTCATCGGCGCATCTTGAAGAAGGTTACTACAGCGAATGAGCATTACCTACCTTGAAGCAATTCGCCTGGCACAGGCGAAGGCACTTGCAGACGATCCCCGGGTTTATATTTACGGGCAGGACGTGGGCAATTTTGGCGGCGCCTTCAAAGCCACCAAGAACCTGGCGAAAGAATTCCCCGGGCGGGTGCTGGATGCGCCGATCAGCGAGGACGCGATCATTGGCTCGGCCATCGGCGCGGCGCTCGAAGGCATGCGGCCGATCATCGAAATGCAGTTTGCGGATTTTTCGACCGTGGGGTTCAACCAGGCGGTCAACCAGGCGGCGACGCTCTACTGGCGCACCAATCTCTCCTGCCCAATCACCATTCGCCTGCCCAGCGGGGGCACCAGCGGTGGCGGCCCGTTTCACAGCCAGAGCATCGAGGCGATTTACGCGCATTATCCGGGATTGATCGTGATGACCCCAGCCACAGTCGAGGATGCCTACAGCATGCTGCTTGAAGCGGTGGCAATTGATGATCCTGTCATTTTCTGCGAACATAAATACTTGTATGGTCACCTGAAGGCCGATTCGCTGCCGAATGAAGCGATGCCCACGGGCAAGGCGCGTATTGCCCGGCAGGGACGCGACGCCACGGTGGTCACCTACAGCGCGATGGTGCATGAATCGCTCGCCATGGCCGAGGAACTCGCCGCCGATGGCTACGAGATCGAGGTGGTGGACCTGCGCTCGATCAAGCCACTCGACACGGATACCGTGCTCGCTTCCGTGGCCCGCACCGGACGCCTGCTCGCGGTGGGTGAAGCGTGGCCCTGGGGCGGCGTGACCGCCGAGATCATCGCGCGAGTCGCCAGCGAAGGCTACGGCCTGCTCGATGCCCCGCCGCAGCGCCTCAACGCCAAGGATACACCGGTCCCCTATCATCCCAATCTCTGGGGCACCCATCGCCCCACCGCCAACAGCATTGCCGCCGCCATGCGCCGCCTGCTCACGCTTTAACCTCTCTTTCCTGCCATGCCACAAGTTCCCATCATTATGCCGCAGCTCGGTGAATCCATCGCCGAGGCCGCCATTGTCAGCATCGCTATTCAGGTCGGCGACCCGGTGGAGGCCGATCAGGACGTGCTCGAAGTCGAGACCAACAAGGCCGTGATGGCTGTCACGAGTCCGTGCGACGGCGTGGTGAAGGAGTGGAAGGTGGAGTTGCAGCAGAGCTATCCAGTAGGCGCGGTGCTGGGCTACCTGGAAGTCTCGGCCGAGACCGCCAGCAAGCTCGGGCTCGACGATGCGCCGGAAACGGGTGCGAAGTCGGAAACCTCCTCCTCCGAAACAAAGCCCTCGGAGAAAAAGAAAGCTCCCGCGGCCCCGACCACCGTGCAGCCCACGGTGCGCGGCCTGCCGGTGCCTGCCCATGCGAGCGGTGCGAGCTACATGTCGCCGCGCATGAAGGCGCGCATGAACGAACTGGGCCTGCATGCCGCCGACCTTTCCGGCATCGCGGGCAGTGGCGCCGCCGGTCGCGTCACGATTGAGGACCTGGAAAAATTTCTCGCCCGGCTCGACGATCACAAGCTCACCTCCGCCTCCTCCATGCGCGTGGCGGTGGCCGATGCGATGCGCCGGAGCTGGACGCGCCCGCTGGCGACGGTGGGCATGCCGGTGATCCTCGATCCCCTGCTCGCCCATCGCAAAGCCCAGACCCTCAAGGCTGGTCCGGCGCTCTATGCGCTGCGCGCACTCGGGATTGCCCTGGGGGAGCACAGCGCCCCGGCGGGACGCCTCATTGGCGACCAGATTGTGCATCCGCAGGCGATTGATCTCGGCTTTGCCGTGGAAGCGGAGGACGGCGTGCTCGTGCCCGTGCTGCGCAACGTGAACTACGTAAAACTGACCGAGCTGTTGCCACGCTACAACGAACTGGTGGAACTCGCCCGCCAGCGCCGCCTGCCCCCGACCGCCACCGGCGGCTCGATCGCGACGATCACGAATTTCGGCACCTTCGGCCTTACCTTTGCCACCCCGATCCCGCTCCCCGAGCAGACGCTCGTGCTGGGCATGGGCGCGGGGCGGATCGCTCCTGCCTGGGACAAGGAAAAAGGCCAGTTCGTGCCGGTGACGGAGGCCAATCTCACGCTCAGCTTCGACCATCGGGTGCTCGATGGCGGCGCGGCGGGACGGCTGCTTGCCCGGGTGGCAACGCTGCTGGGCGAGCCGGAGAAGCTGTAGGCGACTGGTTGAGCGTTGAGGGTTGGAGGTTGCCTTCACCTGTAGCGGCGGTCTGTGACCGTCGCTGAAAGCAGGAGCGAGAAAGGAGAAAGCGTGCGAGGGTCATAGACCGCCGCTACAGCAGCACAAGTTCCACCCCACCTTTCGATCCCACACAAACAGCCCTCTCCACTTCCACGCAATGAAATTGCCTGTGCTCTTCGTGCCGAAACCCTCAGTTTCAGCACGAAGAGCACGAGGAACGGAATCGTGAGGGGTGCTTCACCATCGCGCCAGCGTCTCTGGGGAGCGCACGCGTCTCGCGTGCTGGTTTCGGCGGCCCGCCGAAACGAACTTCCCTGGACGGCCGAAAATCAAAGAAACCGGGAAAAGTTCGCCAAGGCGGGGACGCCCTGGCCAGCACGCGAGACGCGTGCGCTCCCCAGACCCTCCTTGTTACCCCAGTGCTTCCTCGCAGGCGTATTCGACCGGCTGCCAGCGGTCGGAGCCGTGGAGACAAACTTCCGTGCCCGGTGGTAATGCGCCGGAGTTGGTCATTTCGAAAACCTGCCACAGGGTGAGCTCTCCCGGCTCGCCTTCGGCCGGGCGATAATGGCAGCGGATGCTCTCCAGTTTGCCCGTCACAAATGCCGGGTGCCCCTCCCGCAAACTTTCCAGACGCTGGCGGGCAGAGTTGATGAACCGCTGCTCCCGCTCGGCCTCCTGCCGCTTGCGCAGGAGCAGGGACAACTCATTGTAGCGATCCAGCACCGGGCTGGCGGGATTGCAATCGACCGCGTAGCGATAGTATTCGAGCGCATTGGCTTCATCGCCCCAGGCATCGAGGATTTCCCCGGTCGCCTGATAACCGCGCGCCGACGCATCGGGCCATTGCAACAACCCATCGGCGAAAGCTTGCGAGATTAAATTGATGATCTCCGTGCCCACCGGCTTGGAAATGGGGCGCTCGGCCGCCTCGTATTTCTCGAGGGCGGCGTTCAGCCCATCGAGCGCGTTGGCTGGTTTTTCGGAAATCGGGTTTGCTGGGGTTTCCATTCAAGAAAAAGTTAGCGTGGGGATTTCATTTCTGCACGATTCATCCGCGATTAATTACCGGCCACGCCGCTCATGGTTTTTTCTCCGCCGGTGGGCTGGAGCTCACTTTTTGGGAATCCCCGATTTCCAAGCCGGGGGCCAGATCGGAAACCGACGCGGGCGACTGGGAGAGCAAATGGGTGAGACCGTAGGTGAGCAACAACTTACTATCGTTCCAGATGCCCGGCTTGTTCGTATGCAAGACAACGCTGATGACCTCGTGCGGGCCCCACATCGCACTGCTGACCAGCACCTGCTGCGCCGGCACGGTGTAGCCGGTCTTGATCCCGGTGCAGCCGGGGAAGCGGCCCAGCATGCGATTGTGATTGAGCAGTTCCATCACCCCCATCTCCCCCTTCCACCAATAGCGTTCGGTGCCCACCACCCGGCGGAAGACCGGCTGCTGCATCGCCGCGCGGGCGATCAGGGCGAGATCGTGGGCGGTGGTAAAGTGCTGTTGGTTATGAAGGCCATTCGGGGTCACGAAATGGCTGTGGGTAGCCCCGAGCCGTTCCGCCACCGTGTTCATCTTGTCCGCGAAATCGGCCACGCTGCCCGCATTGTCGCGGGCGAGTTCCAGCGCCACGTCGTTCGCGCTGTGCAACAGCAGGCCGTAGAGCAGTTCGATGCGGGGATGCACTTCCCCCGGGCGCAGGTCCAGCTTGCTGGGCTCGACTTTGGTATCCTCGGGAGCGGTGGTCACCAGCTGGTCCAGATGCCCTGCCTCGATCACGATGAGGGCGGTGAGAATCTTCGTGGCGCTGGCCGGGTAAAGCATCTCATCCGGGTTCTTCGCATAGAGCACGTCACCGGTGGTGCAATCGAGCACCTCGGCGCCCTGGGCAAAAATCGGGAGTTCCGTCCCCTCCGCCGGGAGTTTCGGCACCTCTTTCAAGGTGGCATAAGGCTCCGCCTGCGCGCAGATCGGGCTCAAGGCAAGCGCCACGAGCATCGTTTGCCGAAGGGACAATAATATCGTGCAGGAGGCCAGGAAGCCTCTTCTTTTCCAGCCCGCGGTGCCTCGGCGTCTCTGCGGTTTAAGAAACGACCAGGCCATTGCTCATCATCCAGGCGATGGGTTTTCGATTTTGCACGACGGCTTCATACACATCGCGCGGGGATTCCGCCAGCGGAAGTGCAATCAAATCGGCAAAAGCCCCCGGGCGGAGGCAGCCCAGCTCGCCCCGGCGCTGCAAGGCGCGCGCGGGATTCAACGTCACCATTTGCAGCAGCATCGAAGGATCGAGCCACGGCTCCGCTTCGCGCAGCGCCTGCATTTCCGCAAAGAGATTGAGCGCATCGTTGCTGGCGAGGCTATCGGTGCCGAGGCTGACGTTGGCCCCGGTCTGCAACAGCGCACCGAGCGGGAAGGGATGATGCCGGAAATAGCGATGGCTGCACGGGCAGTGGACGACGTGCGCGCCATCCAGCCACTGGATGTCCGCGGCATCGAGCTCGTTCAAATGCACGAGGATGGTGTTGCGGTCCACCAGCTCGTGCTTCACCAGATTCGCCAGCGGGGTGCCGTGGCCGCAATCGCTCATATCGCGCCCGATGGCTTCCATGAAGGTGTAAAGATCGCCGTGGGCGTTGAGGAACATGTTCATCTCATCCACCGACTCCGCGACGTGGGTGGTGAGCAGGCGGCCCGAGGCGCGGGCGATGCGGAAGAGCTCCGGCGTCACCGTATAGGGCGCGTGCGGGCTGAGGCCGAAGCCGCCCGGCCACTCCTTGTTCTCAAAGTGCTTGGCAATGGACTCGGGCTTTTTGCGAATATCAATCAGCTCGTAGAACCACCAGGTGCGAACGGGCGGCTTCGAAAGCTGCGGCATCAGCTCGGGCTGGGACATGATGTTCAGCACGGTGGTCGTGCCCCATTTCATGAGCTCCGCGAAACCGTTCTGGATCGCCTTGACGTAATCCTCGTCGTGCAGGCTGCGCTTGATCGCGTTGATGCGCATGATCCACTGCGTGAAGTTGCGCGGCGGCGAGATGGCGCGGCGCATCATCGTATAGTCGAGATGGCAGTGGGCGTTAATCAGGCCGGGCAGGAGCACCTGCTCGCCGAGATCCACCACTTCCTCCCCGGGCTGGCGCTCGATGGCTTCGAACTTGTCCACGGCGCGAAGGCGCTGGCCGGAGATGGCGACGGCGCCGTTTTCCAGCGGCGGGCCGTCCATCGTGAGAAGAGTGCGGGCACGGATAATCATCGGGAGATGGAGGACTTTTTCACGATCTCCCGGGCGGCTGCAACGAGCAGATTGCAACTTTCTGCGCACAACAGAGGGAACGATTTGCCATCCAGGGACGGAATGAACTTTTCCGGGGGCAAAGTGGACACGGGGAGCCCTGGCTCCAGGTTCCAGAGGATCGTTTTCAGGCACTGGCCGGCCTGACAAAAATCACCCACGAGCGCATCGGCCTGCTCGGTGGTGATCTGTTTCGTCACCGCATACATGCCACTCTGGCGGCCCACGGTGGCGCGCAGGCAGGTGGCAGGGAGTTGATGCGATTTCCAGGCGGCATAGCTGCCGAGCATGGCAGGGTAAAAGTGGTCGAGCGCGAGGCGCAGCTCCTCCAGCGAGCCGACGGTGAGCTTCCAGCCGTGGCGGAGATTCGGAGCCGTCTTGAGCGGGCGGTATTTGCCTTCATCGTCGGCCAGCGAAAGGTGGCGGGCCTGCTCCGCATCGGTGAAGCGCTCCAGACCGGGCGTGCCGAGGTCGTCCACGTGACACAGTTCATACTGGCCGCGGAAGGCGATTTGTCCGATGCGATTTCCACCGGCGGCGAGCCAGTCGGCAAGGGTATCGAGGATCATTCGAGTCACGCGGCGCTGGTCCGGTCAAAAGCGGTTACCTGATCGAGGATGACCTCGGCGAAGAGCGGTTCCGTGCCGATGGCGCTCGCGTAATACAGGTGCTTCCCCTGCAACGAATACGGGTTGTGCTTGAAGACCTCGTGCTGGTTCGCACTGATCGCGCCCATCGACTCGGTGGCGATGCCGAGCAGCACGGGAATGTCCTCGTAGCTGTGCAGGCCATCCGCGATGAAAAACGGGACGACAACCACGTTGGGCCGGGTGGCCAGCTTCGCCCAGTCAGCAATCAGCGGCGGCTCTTCCATGTAGGCGTTGAAAACCTCGGCATACAGGCCGCGTTCGCGGATGGTCGCCACCTCGCGTTTGGCGGCGATGGCGGAGTTGTCGTTCAAATCGGTGCCGTGCCCCACGATGAACAGGCTGGTCTCGGCGGGATTCACCCCCGGCGCCGCCTGGGCGGCACGATGGAGCAGGAGCTCGGTCACGCGCGGATGATTTCCGACCGGCTCGCAATACTTGAGCGTGCGCCCATTTTTGGCCGTGACGCGGCCTTCGAGTTCCAGTTCCCGGGGAATGACCTTCTGGGTGAAGTAGCCTTCGCTGATGAAATTGGGCACGATGTAAACGTCCTCGCTTTCCACCGTATGCAGCACCTGCCGCAGGCTGGGCTCCTCCTTCCAAAACGCGCACGCGACCTCGGCAAACATCCCGCGCTGGCGGATGGCCTGCGCGTGATCGAGCGTCGGCGCGCTGGAATCGGGATTCAGCGTGGAACCGTGCCCGACAATGATGAGAGCGCTCTTGGGTTTGGGAGTCATGGCGAGTCCCAAGATGGGTGATGCGGCGCGGGGGGGCAAATATTTTGTCCGGCGTTCGGGTGCCGGGGGAAACATCTGGATTACGTGCGTTTCGCGTGGCGTCGGGAGCGGAATGCGTTAGTTTTTCGGCATGTTTCGCTGGTTGATGCCGCTCTGCGGTTTGCTCTTTTGCTCCCACGTTCTCCTGGCTGGAGATTATTCGCAGCTGGTGGTGGGGATTGCGCCGGATTGGAATTCGATGCAGGGCAAGGTGTGGCTGTGTGAACGGAAGGGCGATGCCTGGCAGGTGGCGCAGGGGCCGTTTGACGTTTTGTTTGGGAAGAATGGGCTGGCCTGGGGGCGGGGGGAAAAAGGACAGGAGGAACAAGGGCGGCACAAGATGGAGAAGGACAAGCGGGCGCCGGCGGGGCTGTTCAAGATTGGGACGGTTTATACGTATGATCCGGCGCTGCCGAAGGGGGCGGATTATTCGTTTCATCAGGTGACGGCGGCGGATGCGTGGATCGACAATCCGGCGCTGCCGAACTACAACCAGCATGTGGTGGTGGATTTGAAGAATCCGCCCGCGTGGTATGAGAAGGAGAAGATGCGGTTGAATGATCCGGCTTATCACTGGCTGGTGGAGATTCGGGCGAATGCCGATGCGCCGGTGGCGGGGGCGGGCAGTGCGATTTTCTTTCATATCCGCCGCGGGGAGACGAAGCCGACGGCGGGGTGTACGACGATGGAGCGGGCGAATCTGGTGCGGTTGGTTACTTGGCTGCGCAAGAGTGGAAATCCGCATTATGTGCTGTTGCCGCGAGCGGAATATGCGGCGAAGGAGAAGGCTTGGGATTTGCCGCCGCTGGCGGGGTTGCGGGGGAAGTGAAATCGAGGATTTAACCACCAAGGCACAAAGACACCAAGACCAGGGAAGAAGTTTAACCACGGATGGCGCGGATGGGCTCGGATGGGATGAGGGCGCAGGCTGGCTTGACTGTGACCCAGAGTGTCGAAGAGAGGCGCGTTTCCACACGGAGGATGGGAACGACTCGTGACCGGGGAGCAAGAGCAAGAGGAAGAACAGGGGCGTGAGCTTTTCTTTGCAACCCCACTCAAGGGGTGGTAGTTACATTAATAGAACCTATGTATTCCCTTGCCGCTCTTAACAACCTTCTTGGAATGGATGCGATCTGGCTCCTGCTGGTTTGCCTCCTGTTATTCGGCGCGAAGAAGCTCCCGGAGCTCGCTCGGGGCATGGGCCAGGCCATCAGAGAGTTCAACAAGGCGAAGGACGAGTTGACCAATGAGATCAACAAGCCCGACAAACCGGTCGCCGAGTTGACGGTGCAAAAACCTGCCGACCAGCAGGAGCACAAGCCCGGCCAGCCCCAAGCCACTACTCCCGCTCCCGAAAAGACCGAGGTCTGATCCCCCCGACGCGCCGTTTCCATGCGATCCTGCTTCCGAATCGTAGCCGGACTGATGGTGGCTACCCTCATGGGCAGGTTCGCCTCGGCGGCTCCGGAGGAGATTACGGTCGTCAGCTACAACCTTGAGAATTACCTCGTGATGCAGCGCCAGGGGCAGCTCGCCCCGAAGCCGGAGGACGAGAAGAATGCGGTGGTCAAAATCATCGCAGACTTGAAGCCCGATATTCTCGGGGTGTGCGAGATGGGCGACGAGGGGCAGTTCAAGGATTTCCAGCAACGGCTCGCGCAGGCGGGGCTGACCTTCAAGGATACGGAATATGTGACCGGCGAAGGCGAGGACAACGTGCGCCACGTGGCGTTGCTCAGCAAATTCCCGATCGTGAGCCGACAATCGGTGACGAACCTCGGCTACCAGCTCGGCGGGCATGAACTGAAGGTGCAGCGCGGATTTCTCGATGTGACGGTGCAGGTCAATAAAGATACCCAACTGCGACTGGTGGGCGCACATCTGAAGTCCAAACGTCCGGTGCCGGAAGGCGAGGAACTGATGCGGCGCAATGAGGCGCATCTGCTGCGCGAGCAGGTGGATGCGATCCTGGCGAAGGATGCGAAGGCGAAGGTGCTGCTCTTTGGCGACTACAACGACACGCGCAACGAGGCGGCGATCCAGGAGGTGATGGGGGCGCGGGGGGCCGGCCATCTTACGGATCTCTCGCTGGTGGACGATCACGGGGAGCGCTGGACGGAATACTGGGGCGCGGCGGATGTTTATTCGCGGATCGATTACTTTTTTGCGAGCCCGGCGCTGTTGCCGCTGGTGGACAAGGAGCAGTCATACATTGATCGCTCGGCGGACTGGGCGAAAGGGAGCGATCACCGGGCGATTGTGACGCATTTGAAGCTTCCGTAAGAATTTTGCATTGATTGCGTTAGCACCCGGAGTCTGGTAACGAGGAAAGAACGCGCCGGCCCGGGCGCAGGATTTTTTACTGCCATGCGATCCTTTATTACCAAGTCACTGCGTCCTTCGATGTTCCATGGGAAATGGTGGCTGGCGGGGGTGATGGCCCTGGGCACGGCGGGGCCGGGGAATGTTGCGTGGGCGGGAGCGGAGGAGGATTGGAACCAGATCGTGGCGCTGGATGCGGGGCCGCAGGAGCATTTCACGACCCGGGAGAAAGCGCTGCGGGTGACGACGGAGTTTCTCGGCAAGCAGGAGTATGCCTACCGGCAGTTCCTGCTCCAATATCCGGCGGATGCGCATGCGCTGGAGGTGAAGCTGCGGCTGGCGCACCTGCTGGCGGTGCAGGCGGATTTGCAGAACGATCCGTCGCTAAAAACCGAGTCCACCGCCCTGCTGGACAAGCTGGCGGCTGACCCTGCACTGCCGGAAAATCGGCGGGCGGATGTGGAGTTTTCGCGGCTCTCGCTTTTCATGAAGGGCGTCAAAAATGGCGGGGACTCGATGCGGGAGGAACTGCTGGAGCGGATTCATGCTTTTCAAAAGAAATTCCCGGCCGATGCGCGGGTGGCGTCGTTACTGGTGGAGACGGCGACGCTTTTCGACGATCGCCCTGCGCAGAAGCAGGGGTTGCTCATGGAAGCCCAGTCGCTGACGAAGGACGACGGGCTGAAGCACCGCATCGCCGATGACCTGCACCGCATTTCGCTGTTGAATACGCAGGTGGCGCTGAAGTTCACGGCCACGAATGGGAAGACGGTGGAGGTCTCGAAGCTGACCGGCAAGGTGGTGGTGATTTGTTTCTTTGCGACGTGGTCGCCCCCTTCCCTGCTGACGCTGGCGCATTTGCCCGACTGGCCGGACGATCAGGTGCAAGTGCTCGGCATCAGTCTCGATCGTGATCCACACGGGCTGGATCAACTGCTGGCGGAAAGCAAGATTACCTGGCCGGTGGCCTGCGATGGAAAAGGATGGCAGGGCAGCATCGTGCGCGGGTTTTCGATCAATGCGCTGCCGACGGTGTGGGTGCTGGATCGGATCGGGCGGCTGCGGGCCCTGAACGCGAGCGACGATCCGGACTCGGTGGTACAGGCGCTATTGCGGGAGCACTGAGGCGGATTTTCACCACGAAGCACCCCCGGCGGCCAGGATGGCCGCCCTATCATTTTTGTGCCTCCGAATCAGGGGGTGATGACGACGGCACCGCTCTTGCCAGCGAGCATGAAGTAGCCGGCGCCCTTGTCCTGGATTTGGACGATCACGCCCTTGAACGAGGTCTTTTTCTTCGCGCCGGGAGCGAGGAAAGTTCCGCTGAAGGTTCCCGTGTCTTCATTGATCGAGAGCTTGAGCAGGTCGGCGCCAGGATCGTTGACCGTAACCTTGCCATCCGCAGCAACGGTGAGCGAGTGGACGATGGACGAAGCAAGGCCGCCCGCGCTGAGGGTGATGGAGTAAGTGCCGGCGGCGAAGGCGGGAGCCGTAAAGGTGGAGGCCTGAAAATCGACACTGGTGGTAAACCCAGTGGGATAGGCGCCCTTGGTCACCGGCCTGAGCCAGGTGAGCACGCCATCAGCGTTGCTGCTGCTTTCGCTCTCGAAGGTAATTACGCCGTTGAGCTTGTTCTTCATGCCGTAGAGCGGCACGCTCAGCGCAAGGGTGTCACCGGCAAGCTTTGATTTAAAGCTCACCAATGTTCCATCCGCCATACGACCGGACAGGATGGCCACGCCCGATGATTTTACGCTGAGCTTCAACGCGCTGTAGCCTTGCGGGAGCGTCGTATCTGCCGGAGGCGGGATGATCACGGTGAAGCGACCGGTCAATGTCGGCGTAGGAGTAGGGGTAACCGTCGGAGTTGCGGTCGGTGTCGCCGTGGGCGTGGCGGTTGGAGTTGCGGTCGGCGTCGCCGTGGGCGTGGCCGTCGGAGTTGCGGTCGGCGTCGCCGTGGGCGTGGCGGTTGGAGTTGCGGTCGGCGTCGCCGTGGGCGTGGCGGTTGGAGTTGCGGTCGGCGTCGCCGTGGGCGTGGCCGTCGGAGTTGCGGTCGGTGTCGCCGTGGGGGTGGCGGTTGGAGTTGCGGTCGGCGTCGCCGTGGGCGTGGCGGTTGGAGTTGCGGTCGGCGTCGCGGTGGGGGTGGCCGTTGGAGTTGCGGTCGGCGTCGCCGTGGGCGTGGCGGTTGGAGTTGCAGTCGGCGTCGGGGTCGGCGTGGGAAGCGCCAATGCCACATTGGTGGATGAGGACGAGGCGGCGGGATCGGAATTGGTATCCTGATAAGACAGAGTCACCGTGTAACTGCCGCTGGGGATGGATGTCGCCCCAGCGATGCTTACGACGTTGCTGGAACTCGTGAAGTCCGTCGGATCAAGGCTCAAAAGCTTCGACCCTGCCGATTCCATACTCGGATCGAGGACGATCGCGGTCGTATTCGTGCCGTCAAAAAAGCTCAGCGTAACACTGCCGCCGAGGGCATCCGCAGGAAGGCTGAAGGCCACGTTGATGGGATCGCCAATGGTGCTGTTGCTGGCGGGCGAGGTAAGAGTCGGGGCCTGGGTGGTGCCCGTCCCTGCCACCGGAGCGCCTTTTACAATGCGCTGGTTGCCATAATCGGCGACATAGAGATTGCCGCTGCCGTCCCGAGCCAATCCGAACGGGCTGGAAAAACGGGCGACACTGCCGGTACCATCGTTGATGGTGCCCCCGTTGCCAGTGAGATCGAGCACCCCGCCGATGATGGTGGGGTTTCCCTGGGCGTTCACCTTGTAGATCACGTTATCCGCCATGGAGACGAAGACGTTGCCGCTGGAATCCACGGCAATCCCATTGGGATAACTGTTGGAGGTGGCGTTAAAAACCAGGGGAGTGCCGTTTTGAGACACCGTGCTCACCACCCCACTGGAAGTGATTTTTCGCACCTCCTGGTTGTTGGTGTCGGCGACGTAGAGGTTGTTGTTAGAATCCGCCACCACGGCCGTGGGGCCGAAAAACGAGGCACCCGTGCCGGTGCCGTCGGCGTTGCCCGCCTTGGTCTGCCCCGCGAAGGTGGAGACCACGCCCGCCGGGGTGATTTTGCGGATCATGTTGTTATAGCTATCGGCCACATAGAGATTGCCGAGCGAATCGATGGTGAGGCCCGAGGGACCGGCAAAGGAAGCGCCGGTGCCCGTGCCGTCGGCATGGCCGAACGAGCCGCTCCCGGCGAAGGTGGTGACGGTGCCGGTGGAGGTCACCTTGTAGATGATACTTGCATCCACATCGGAGACATAAATGTTGCCACTGGAATCGACGACCGTGCCGTAGGGGGTGACGAATTCGCCGCCGCTCCCGGCGAGGGTGCTGACGGTGGCCGAGGAGTTGATCTTGCGAAGGAGCTCATTGAGGCTGTCCGCCACGTAGGCGGTGGTTCCGGCGGCATTGAGCGCAATGCTGATGGGACCATTGAAGCGGGCGGCGGTGCCCTTCGCATTGGTCGTGCCGCTGAGGATGGCACTACCGGCAAAGTTGGTAACCGCGGCGGTGGAAATGACGACCTTGCGAATGGTATTGTTGGCGCTGTCGGCCACGAAGAGATTGCCATTCGAATCGGCGGTGATGCCGCAGGGGGTATTGAAGCGGGCGGCGGTACCCGTGCCATTGGCGGTGCCGGTGTTGCCTTCGCTACCGGCAAACGGGGTTGCCGTCCCGGCCATCGTCACTTTGAAAACAACGCTGTTATCGGGATCGATGACGTAGATCTTGCCCCCGGCAACCGCCAGATCCTGCGGGGTGCTGATATCGGAAGATGAGATGTCGATCGTGGTGACCACTCCCCCGGTGGTAATCTTGCGAATCTGCGTATTGCCGCTGTCGGCGACGTAGAGATTCCCGCTGGAATCGAAGGCCAGGCCGGTGGGAGCATTAAAGGTGGCATTGGTGCCAGTGCCATCGTCCGCTCCCGCATTGCCCACACTGCCGGCGAAGACGGAGACCGTGCCGGCCTGGGTAATCTTGTAGATCACGTAATTTCCGGCGTCGGCGACATAGACGTTGCCGCTGGCATCCACCGCCACGCCCTCGGGATCGCTGAACTCGCCACCAGTGCCGGCCAGGGTGGTCACCACCCCGGCGGAGGTAATCTTGCGAATCAACATGTTGCCGTTGTCGGCGACATAGACATTCTTGCTCGAATCGACCGCCACGGAGACCGGCGCATTGAAGGTGGCGGCGGTGCCGGTGCCGTTGGTGCTGCCAGAAATGCTGGCATTGCCAGCCAGGGTGGTCACGACTCCGCCCGCGGTAATCTTGCGGATGACGTTGTTATAGTTATCCGCCACGTACACGGCGTTGCTGGAATCGGTCGCGAGCTCCAGCGGATTCCAAAATTGGGCGTTGGTCCCGGTGGCATCGCCATACCCCGGACCGCCGCTATTTCCGGCATAGGTGGTCCAGCTATAGCTCTGGGACAGGGACGACTGAACCGGGAAGAAGCCCAGCAGGGCAACGCAGGCAAGGGTGCGTCCGGCAGTCCAAAAAGTGGTGTAGGTGCTCATGAGGTTGCTCAGCCGGATTTTATCGGCAGAACTTCCCCATAGCTAAGACCATACCAACTTTTTATCCGAAATGATCCCGCGTTCGGATGAAAAGCGGGACATTTCAGTGAGGAAGCGATTCCACAGCGCCCAGCAGCCACTTCATAGCAGGCTCCTTTTCTTGAAAAAAGCGGATTTCGACCCCGCGATTCGCCGAGACATTCTCAAAAAAGCGGGTGAGATCGTCGGGCACATAATCCTCCCACAGGCAGGCAATTTTGAGCTGCAGGCCGGTGGCGGCCAGTTCGACGCCCGATTTGTAGGCCCCGAGGGTTCCCACCTTTCGCTGGGGATTTTTGGCGGTGGAAAGCACCCGGTAACAGTTGTGCTTCTGGCAGAACGCGGCCATGACCGGCCACTGGCGCTGGTTGTTTTCCTGGCTGACCTCGTAGTTGGGAACGAGGCTCAGGTGGACGTAATTGCCGCAGAACTCGAGGGAAAAGTCCGTGTGATCCTCTTTCATAGGTTCGCAGGGAGGGCTGAGCTTTGGCAGAAACGAAGGGCACGATTTTCGCGACCTCCGCGCATCGAGACGACGCCAGGACAAAGGGTGATTGAGTTCATTCCATTTTCCATCTCAAAACCGGGCAGATTACCCGCTCCTTATAATTACAATAGCATTTGGCGGGAGGGGGCAGATGTCAAGAGCAGGCTCACGGAGAGCGGTTTTCATCACGAAAGCACGGGGGGGGTGGCCATACGAAACACACTAAAAAAGCAAAAAAACAGAAAGATTACCCTTCGGTCTGTTTCGGCTTTTGCAGAGCCAGAGCTCTTCCCCTCGCTTCAAAAAAAACGCCGCCCGGTGAGGAGCGGCGTTTTGGAATTTTACGATGAACTCGATGGAGAAGCGGATCAGGCGCCCACTTCGGCGCGGGCCTCGGCAGCCAGCGGGGTGCTGAGGTAGCGCTCGCCGGTGGAGCAGGCCACGGTGACGATGAGCTTGCCCTTGTTCTCGGGGCGCTTCGCGACTTCGAGCGCGGCGACCACGTTCGCACCGGAGCTGATGCCGGCGAGGATGCCCTCTTCCTTCGCAAGGCGGCGGGCCATCGCAAAGGCGTCGTCGTTGGTGACCTTGATGCACTCGAGGATCTGCGCTTCGCCCGTGTCGGGGTTGTTGAGGTGCAGGTTGTTCGGCACGAAACCGGCGCCGGTGCCCTGGATTTTATGCGGGCCGGGTTTGACCGGCTCGCCATGGAGCGTCTGGTTGATGACCGGTGAATCGGCCGGCTCGACCGCGATGCCCTGGAAGCTGGGTTTGCGGGCCTTGAGCACTTCGGTGACGCCGGTGACCGTTCCACCCGTCCCCACGGCGGCGACGACGATGTCCACGGCGCCGTCGGTGTCTTCCCAGATCTCCTCGGCCGTGGTCTTTTTGTGAATGGCGGGGTTGGCCGGGTTGTTAAACTGCTGGGGCATCCACGCATTCGGCGTGTTCTTCACCAGATCTTCGGCCCGGGCGATGGCGCCCTTCATGCCTTCCGCGCCGGGCGTGAGCACCAGCTTGGCGCCCAGCATGGCGAGGAGCGTGCGGCGCTCGACGGACATGGTCTCGGGCATGGTGAGGATGAGCTTGTAACCCTTGGCGGCGGCGACGAAGGCGAGGGCAATGCCGGTGTTGCCGCTGGTGGGCTCGACGATCACGGTGTCCGCATTCAGGATGCCGCGGGCTTCGGCGTCCTCGATCATGGCCATGCCGATGCGGTCCTTCACGGAGCCGAGCGGATTGAAGAACTCCAGCTTGAGCGCGATGGTGGTGCTGGGATCAATGCCAGCGGCGGCGGGGATTTTGTTCAGTTTGACCAGCGGGGTGCGGCCCACGGTCTCGACGATGTTGTTGTAGATTTTGCCCATAGGTTTTTCAAAGGTGAGCCGTTTTTCTACACTTGTTCAATGGGGATTTCAAGAAGCGTCCGCCCGGAGTTGAAAATTAAGTGGTTTTTGTCACGCGACCGGCAAAATCGTGGCCGGATGATTACCGCTTTGTGGCCTCATTTCTCCCGGGCGGTTGCGCCTGCCCTAAAACCAGCGGCGCTGGCAAGTACATTGGCGCGTTCGACGAATTAAAATTCTTCCCGCCATTTCCCATTGAAATCAAAATTTCGCATGCTACATCCTGTGCGAAACCCTTTTACCCTTTTATGTCCGAACTTTTAAGCGCCAGCGAGATCAAGGAACAGTTGAAGCGAATCCCCGAATGGGATCATGACAAGAAGTCCATCGAGCGGACGTTTGAGTTCGAGGACTTTACCGCCGCGATGGATTTTGTGAATGCGGTGGCGGAAATCGCCGAAGAAGAGGAGCACCACCCGGATATGGACATCCGCTATAACAAGGTGTGGCTGCGCCTCTCCACGCACAGCGAGGGCGGGCTCACCGACCTCGACTTCGACGTGGCGGAGAAAATCGACACGCTCTCCGAGTAATGTCCGCCCCCGCGTGGAAAATTTTCTGCGCGATCCTGGTGGCGCTCTTTTGCGTCGCGCTCTGGCAGGGAATGGCCTGGCGCGATGCACCGAAGCCGCCGCCCCCGGTGACGGAGGGGCACTGAGCAACCAAGTTCATTGCAAGACGAGCGGAGGACCTCCGCTCGTCTTTTTTTTTTGAGTCGAAGGCGGATAGATTCCCGCCCTGCCTTAGCTCAGCAATTTCCCAAGCCCCTGCTGGATGATGCCGGCGAGGCTGGCTTCGAGTTCGTTATTGGCCGGGATGTTTCCATTCGGCGTGAGCTTGTCCACGAGGTTGGGCAGGATTTGGGCGAGGCCGGTCGCAACGTGGCTGGGATCGACGCCGAGCTTGTCGGCGAGGGCCTGGATTTCCGCGGGGCCGAAGACCTGGTGCACCTGCTCGCTGGTGATTCCCTGGTTCGGGCCGGGGGCAATCCACGACTCGATGGTGGAACCGAGGCCCTGCGAGTGAAACTTGTCCACGAGGCCGTTGACGCCGCCCTGAGCCTGGACGAAGGCCATGGCCTGTTGCAGCAGTTGCGCCTGGCTGTCGGCCGGGAGGTTGTTGAGAAAAGTGAGGGCCAGTGCGTCGAAGAAGCTCATGTAAAGGGTAGGGGCTGGAGTTGGTCTGGGATTTGGAGCAAAGTTCGTCGATAAATCTGCCGCTGGCGAGCAAAAGAATCGGGGTGAATCCCGGGAAACTTTTCCCTTTCCACCCCCTCCCCGGCTCGTTCACCATGAGGGTATGCCCTCATTTGATATTGTTTCCGAGGTGGACCGGCAGGAAGTGGACAACGCCCTCAATCAAGCGCGGAAGGAAGTGGTCGCCCGCTTTGATTTCAAAGGCAGCACCGCCGCGGTGGAAGACATGGACAAGGACGGAAAAATCAAGCTTTCCGCCGAGGATGCGAACCGGTTGAAAAACCTGCTGGAAATCGTGATCAACAAGCTCGCCAAGCGAAATGTGGACCTGCGCAACGTGGAGCGGAAAGACCCGGCGATCAGCTCGATCGGCCATGCGACGCAGGAGCTCGTGATCAAGCAGGGGCTGGATGGCGACAAGGCGAAGGAGATCGTGAAGGCGATCAAGGACCAGCAGTTCAAAGTGCAAAGCGCACTGCAGGACCGGCAGATCCGGGTCACCGGCAAGAAGCGGGACGACTTGCAGGCGGTGATCCAATTCCTGCGGAGCAAGGACTTCGAGGTGGCGCTGAACTACAAAAACTTCCGCGACTAGAATTTTCGCGACGAAAGGCGGCTTCTGTGGTAGAAGCTGTGCCGCATGGCGAATATCACGCATCCCGCACCCGACACCATCGCGCTCGCTGGTGAAATCGATTTGAACGAGTCTCCGCGGGTGCGCGAGGCGCTCTCGGCCACGCTGGAACAGAAGCCGGCCACCCTGTTTGTGGATCTCACCGAGGTCTCCTACATGGACAGCTCGGGGCTGGCGGTGTTGATCGAGGCGCTGCAAAAAGCGCAGTCCTTTAGCGGGAAGCTGGCCATCTACGGCTTGCAGCCCAATGTGAAGACGATCTTCGAAATCGCCCGGCTGGACCAGGTCTTCACGCTCTATCCCGATCGCGCCGCAGCGGAGGCGTAGAAAAGGTTCCCATCTTCGTCCCGGAGGGACGTGGGAAATTAGCCGGTGGCAAAAGCCACCGGAATCCCGGCCTCTCAAAAGATGCGTCCCGAAGGGCCGCGGGAAAGCGAATGATTGACCCGAGGGCAGGCTTTCCGCCGACCCTTCGGGGCGGATGATTTTGTGGGATCGTAAACCGGTGGTTCTCGCTTCGCTTCACCACCGGCTAATTTCCCACGTCCCTCCGGGACTCCGGCAAATTCGTGAACACGGCCTAGAGCATCGCTCAAAATAAAACAGCCCGGCGCTGAGGGCACCGGGCTGTCGAGAGAAGCGCTGAACCGGCGCGGCTTATTTGCCGGTGAGGTCGAGGGACAGGGTGTCGGTCTTGCTCGTATCGTTGCCAGACTTGGCGGTGAGCGTCGCGGTGGCGGTGGCTCCGCTATCGGCACCAGTGTTGGTGATCTTCCAGACCAGTTTGGTGGTCTTCAACGAGTCAAGGGACGACAGGTTGGAACTGGTCACGACCGAATCAATGATCGGCGTACTGCTGCCTTTGATGCTGACCGTCTGGCTGAAGCCGGAGGGGAGGCTGGCCACCGAGAGGTTGATTGCGTCGGCGACCGAGCTGTCATTCTGGATCGTCACCGGAATGGAGACGCTCTTGTTCGGGGCGATCTTCAAGTTGAGCGATCCACCGGAGCTCCCTTTGCCAATGACGGTGCCGGAGGCGCTGGTCATGTAGAGATCGGGGTCTGCGGCGGTATCCACGGTCACGGTGATGGTGGAGCCGCTGTCGAAGATGAAGACCGGCGCGGAGACAATGCCCGCAAAGCTGAAGCCGAGGAGCTTGGTGGTGAAGCCGCAGAAACCGTCCTTGGTAATACCGGCCCGGATGACCACGCTGCCATTGACGGTAAAGCCGCTAAACTTGAAATGACCGTTCTTCGTCTTGCGGACCACCGTGAACGGAAATTTTCCACCGGGATTATAAATGCGACCACTGAGAAAGCTGACGTCTTTGACGTTCAGATCGTTTTGCAGGACTGAAGCAAGGGACTGATGGCTGATACTTAGCTGGGAACAGCTCACGGTGGTGTCGATGTTGTAATCATAGACGGTGCTCTGATTAATCGAAGTACCGCTCAAGACGGTGGGCGGCGAGCCGCTTTTGATTTTGGTGCCGGAGAGATCGACGACCACCGAGGTATCGGCAAAAGCCGTCCCGGCGGAAAATGCAGTGACTACGGCAAGTCCTGAAAGCACGAGCGCGCATTTCAAGATGGTGTGAATCATTTTACCAACATTAGTAGGATAAATGCTCATAATCTGTTAAAGATTTGGTTGCTATTTGTGGTGAATTACCAAAGGGGCATGCCACTTCCATCCTGGTTGTTTCCGCTTCCTTGCCCATACAGGGAGCTTCCTCTGATAACGCGCCCGGGTCAATCACAAACCAAGTCGGGAAAAACCCCGGCGAGCCTCCCTCGAACCCGACTTACAAGCCTAATGCACGGAGGGTGCCCCGCAGATTTGCCTCCACGGTGAAGGATGCGGTGAGCGCGCCGAGGGCCGTTTTGGCCGCGGCCCGACGCGTGGGATCACTCCAGGCTTCCAGGGCGCGGGCGATGGCGGGCACGTCATCGGGGGCGGGCAGCACTTCGCCATGGATGCCGGGCTTGATAAGCTCCGCAAAGCCGTTGTCCGCCGTGGTGATGACGGGCAGGCCGTAAGTGGCCGCTTCCAGGGTGGCATTGGAAAAGGGATCGTAAAGCGTGGGCAGGAGAAAGACATCCGCCGCCGCCATCAGCGCACCGAGGTTGGCCACCGGCCCGAGCAGGCGGACACGGGCGGAGCGCGGGCAATCCTTTGCCTTCCCTTTTCCCGCGACGAGCAGGGTGGCGCCGGTTTTGGCAGCCTGTTCCACCCCGCGAACGGCGTGGCGGAGACCTTTTCGTTCCCAACCGGAACCCGCGAAGAGGACCAGAAAATCAGCGGGGCCGTACCCGAGGTTTTCCCGGGCCTGGACCCGCCACTCGGCCAGCGTCTCAATCTCGGGCGGCACGGGCGCACCGTTATAAATCACCTGCATCCGCTCCGGCGCGCCGCCGAAGCGGTCGAGGATCTCTTTTTTCACCAGGCGGGAATTGGCAATCACCCGGCCGGCCCCGCCGGTGAAAAGCGACTTCTCCAAGGCGAGCAGGGTGCGGTGATAGGAGCGCAGTTCGCGAAACCAGGTCTTCCAGCGGGCCTCGCCCTGGGCCCGGCGGTCGAGCCACGCCCGGTGGACGCCATCGCCGGCGCGGTAGGCATCGCATTTCCAGACGCGCTCCAGGCTGTAGAGGTAATCGCAGTGCTCGCGCGGCTTGATACGCTCCAGGGCGTCGGCAAACTGGCGGGGGTTGCGACCGGGCAGGACGATCCGTTCTCCATAAGGCCAGGCGTCGTCCGGCCAGTCCGCCGTGCCGAAGAGGACCGCCCCGTGGCCTTCCGCCGCCAGGGCGGCGGCAAAGCGCTGGAGATATTTCTCCGCGCCACCGGTCGCCGAATAGCCGCGTCGCACAAGGCCAATTTGCATAGGTTCCCAGCTTTAGAGCCTGTGAAAAAAATAGGCAAGGGTGCGCGGGAGGGAAAATCGCCCCTGGGACGGGCTGCGCTTTTCACTGGAAATCCACGGCAACCCGTCCAAACTTCCCACCCGCCACCATCCCGTTTGAAACCACCATCCACCAATCCGAAGCCGCCCACGGGGCGTCCTAAAATTCTCGTCCTCCAGCTCAAGCGGATTGGGGATACGATTCTCACCGCTGCGGCACTGGCGGCGCTGCGCGAGCATTATCCCGGGGCCAGGATCACGCTGGTGGTGGCGGATTCCAGCCAGGAACTGCTGCCGGCTTTTTCCACGATCACGGATTCCCTCGTCTATCTGCGCGGCGGCAATAACTCGCGCCTGTGGTGGCGGCTCATTTTTTCCAGCTACGACATCTGCCTCGACTTCACGGGGACGGATCGCTCGGCGCTTTTCTCCCTGCTCTCGAAGGCGGAGCGGCGGCTGACCTTTAGCTGGGTCAAGAAATCGGCCTCGCGCCGGCTTTTCTACAACCGCTTCGTGGACTCCTCGGTCCGCGAACGGCATACCGTGGATCACTATCTCGACCTGCTGGGCGGGCTGGACATCCCCTACACGCCGGTGCCGGTGAAGCTCGATCTGCCGGAATGGACGCGGAAGAAGTGCCATCAACTCCTGGAAGCACGCCACCTGGGCGGTTCCTTTGCGCTGATTCACCCGGGGACAGCGCGACCCGAAAAATACTGGCTGCCGGAACGCTGGGCCGAGGTGATCACCCGGCTGGAACGCGATTACGCACTGCCCTGCGTGATTACCGGGGGGAATGACCAGTTCGAGCAGGATCATCTCGCGGCGATTCGCAAGGCCATGCCCGCCAATCTCCCGCCGCCTCTCGATTTAAGCGGGCGGATCGACCTGCTCACCCTCGCCGCGCTGACCAGCCAGGCCCGGGTGGTGCTGAGCGTGGATTCAGCGCCACTGCACCTGGCGGCGGCTTTTGGCACCCCTCAGGTGGCGCTTTTTGGCAAAACGAATCCCTTCCACTGGCGACCGCGTCATGAGCGGGCCTTCGTCATTGCCTCCGGCCACCCCCACCCCCTCACCGAGTTTTCTCCCCGGATGACGGGCGGCCCGATGAGCGGCATCACGGCGCAATCCGTGGTTGAAGCGGTGGAGAAAACGATGTCTCTTACCTTTTGAAGCAATCTCCCACATGGCCACCAAGCGCATTTCCCGCGATGAACTCGCAAAGATGTCTCCTTTGCAGTTCTTCCGCACCGCCATTGATCCCTACCGCCGCCTCTACCGGTATCTAAAGCCCTACCGTTTCCGGTTCTACCTCGGCATGCTCTTTGGCGTGCTGTTCGGCATGACGAACAGTGTGCTGATGGTGACGGTGAAGGTGGTCGCGGATGTCGTGTTTCCCAGCGATGATTCCAAGGACTTGAAGATCAAGATCCCGATGCTGGATCACATCCTGCCGCAGGTGCATCACCAGGATCTTACCGTGCGCGGAGTCATTCTCGTTTCTTCCATCGTCCCGGTGGTGATGCTGATGCGCGGGATCTTCGCCTACCTGAACTCCTATTGCATGATCTGGACGAGCCAGCACGTGCTGAACGACATCCGGCAGAATGTGTTTGCGCACATCCTTGACCAGTCGATGGCGTTTTATAACAAGACCAAGGCCGGGAGCCTGCTGCAGGTCGTCTTTAACCAGACGCGCATGGCGCAGCTCGCCCTTACGCAGGTGTCGGAAGACATCATCAAGCAGCCGATGGCGATCGTCAGTGCGCTGGTTACGCTCTTCGCGCTGGACTGGAAATTTACCCTCGCCACGATGGTGCTCTTCCCGGTGTGCCTTATTCCCATCGCCATTGTCGGGCGGCGCGTCCGCAAGTCCGGCCACAAGGAACAGGATGCGGACTCGGGCATGATGGTGATCATGTCGGAGGCGTTCCAGGGCATCCGCGTGGTGAAAGCCTATGCGCAGGAAGGCTATGAGAAGAAACGCTTCGGCAAGGCCAATGACCGCATGCGCGGGCAGGTGATCCGCTGGCAGAGCTCGCTGGAGTTGATCGGGCCGCTGATCGAGTTCCTTGCCTCCTTCGGCATTGCGGCGCTGCTGGTTTACGGATGGGTGATCCACCTTTCCATCTCGTCGTTCATGGCGCTGGTGGTGGGTCTCAATCTGCTCTACCCGCCCTTCAAGATTCTCAGCCGCCTGCACGTGCTCATGCAGCGCTGCCTGGCCGCGATGACGAATATTTTCGCGTTGCTGGACCGCCCGCCGGATGTGGCCGACGAGCCGGAGGCGGTGGACATGGGCAAGGCGAAGAGCGACATCGTTTTCAACAACGTGAGCTTCAGCTACCGCGTGGACAAGGTGCAGAAACCGGCCTTGAAAAAGTTCCTCTTCCGCTTCGAGCAGGGGAAAACCTACGCGCTGGTGGGCGAGAGCGGCGCGGGCAAGAGCACGGTGATGTCGTTGCTGCTGCGGTTCTACGATCCCGACGAGGGCGGGGTGCGGATCAACGACAAGAACATCAAGCGCTACACCCAGCGTTCCCTGCGCAAGAACATCGGCATCGTGAACCAGGAGACGTTCCTGTTCCACGACACGATCTATAACAACATCCTCTACGGACGTCCCAACGCGACGGAGGAGCAGGTCTATGAAGCGGCAAAGCTGGCCTGGGCGCACGATTTCATCATGGAAAAGCCGGAGGGCTACCAGACGATCATCGGCGACAAGGGCAGCCTGCTCTCCGGCGGCCAGCAGCAGCGGATCGCGATCGCGCGGGCGCTGTTGAAGAACGCGCCCATCCTCCTGCTCGACGAGGCGACTTCCGCGCTCGACTCGGAATCGGAAAAGCAGATCCAGCTCGCGCTGGAAACCCTCTCGAAGGGGCGGACGGTGATCGCGATCGCACACCGGCTCTCCACGATTTTGAAGGCCGACCAGATTCTGCTGATGCGGGATGGCGAGCTGGTGGACTCGGGCACCCATCCCGAACTCTACGAAAAATCGCCGCTCTACCGGAAGCTCTACGACCTGCAATTCAACCATACGGACCTCGGTGACGCCGCTTGATGCGCAATCCACAGTTGAAATTTCCGCGCCTTGATTTTCTCTTAACTCCAGAACCTGCCATGAAACGACTCCCCTTGCTCGCCCTGCTCCTGGCCCCGCTCTATGTGCATGCCCAGGATGATTCGCAACCCATCCGCGTAAAAGTGACCCAGCGCGAAGACGGCACGCACGTCTCCTCCACGCTCGATCCCTCGGCACACACCTGCGTAGAGGACACGCTCTCGAACAAGGAGAAGCTGCTCCAGCGGGTGGTCTATCAACTCGACGACCAGAACCAGCCCCAGAGCGGCGTGGTTTACAACCCGGGCGGCGATGTGATTTACAAGCTCACCCTGGTGCATGATGGCATGGGCCATGTGACTGAGGAATCCGACTACGCGAAAAGCGGGGAAATGATCCGGCACCTGGTTTTCCACTATTCCTCCAGCGGCATGCTCATTGGCACGGATGCCTACGACGGGCAGGGCAATCTCATCAAGCCCGCGAGTGCGGCGGTAAGGGACAAGAAAAAGTAACGATCAATCCCGGCGAGGCTCCCTCTCCATCCCCCAATGCCACGAACCTTCCGCGCCCTCGCCTCCTACGCCACGCCGGTGCTGATCGTCCTCGCCGTTGCGGCCGGGGGCTGGCTGTGGCAAGGCCAGCAGCGGGCAAAAGAAAACAACGCCTTCCTGCAACAGAAGGCCGCGCTGGAAGCCTCGGAAAACGAGCGGCTCGCCCGGCTGGCGGCCATGCAGCCCAAGACGGATGACGCGGCGCGCCGCCGGGAGATCGAGCCACGAACCGCCGACACCCGCGAGCTTTCCTTCAAAACGCCGGTGGTCTATGCGGTGGTGACGAAGGCGGGCATCCATCAGGTATTGGAGCAAAAGCTGCACAACGTGTATGCGGATGCCGATTTCCAACGCTCGGGGACAAGCCTCGCGGCCTTCGGGCTGTTGCCCGCCAATTATCCGCTGGAGGAAAAATATCTGGCGCTGCTGAGCGAGCAGGTGGCGGCCTTCTACGACCAGCACGAGCGCAAGCTCTACCTCTTCAAGGAGACCTCGCTCGACGAGGCGAAGAACCGGATGATCCTCTCGCACGAGCTCACCCATGCCTTGCAGGACCAGAATTTCCATCTGCTCAACCTGCCGCTCGAAGTGCGGCATAATGACGACCTGCAACTGGCCACCAGTGCGCTGATCGAGGGCGACGCCACGGTGGAGATGTCGCAGTTCATGGCCGGGCAGACGACGGTGGGCGACGTGCTCCAGACGCTCTCCGGGGCCTTCACCCAGGACATGTCGCAGATCGAAACTGCCCCGCGCTACCTGCGCGAGGAATTGCTGGCCCCGTATGTGAAAGGGCAGCGGTTCATCCTGGCGCTCTGGAGCGAAGGCGGCTGGCAGGCGGTTTCCAATGCCTACCAAAACCCGCCCAAATCCACCGCGCAAATCCTGCATCCCGAGAAGTATCTGGAAAATCCGCAGTGGCAGCCGACGAAAATCGAATGGCCGGATCTCACTTTCAACGGCCAGCCGCCTTACGACGATAACGTGCTGGGCGAACTGGGCATCCGCATTTTGCTCGGTGAATACACGGACGACATGACCGGCGAGCAGGCGGCGGAAGGCTGGCAGGGCGACCGGTATCTGATTTTTGACGAGGGGAAGTCGCTGGTGTGGAAGACGGTCTGGGAAAGCCCGGAGCAGGCGCAACGCTTTGCCGGGACGCTCACGAAAGCCTGGGCGAAGCGATTCACCCCGCCCACGAATGCCTTCGCGGTAAAGGTGGCGGGAACGATGGTCCTCCTGACCCAGGCCCCCGACCAAAAAACTGCTGACGCGCTGGCGGCAAAGTTCGTAAACTGAGGCTCACTTTAATCATGACTGGACGACACGTTTTTTATGAAGGCCGCGTGCAAGGCGTGGGCTTTCGCTATACGACCAAGCGGATTGCCTCCGGTTTTGACGTCACCGGCTGGGTACGGAATCTCGAGGACGGCCGGGTGGAGCTGCGCATCACCGGCGATGAGGAGGAGGCGGACGCCTTTCTGGAAGCGATCCGCGACAGCGAACTCGGCTCCCACATCAAAAACGAAACGGTTTCGAGCGTGCCGCCCCAACGCGAGGTCAAAGGCTTTGAAATTACCCAATAACTTATTCGCATGACGACCGACGCCCCAGTCCAAGAACCCGCCATCGCCATCCGGAATCTCACCAAGACGTTCCCCATCCCGTTCAAGCGCGAGCGCATCACCGCGGTCAAGGACCTGTCGCTCGATGTGCAGCCGGGGCAGGTTTATGGCCTGCTCGGCCCCAACGGCTCGGGCAAGAGCACCACGATGAAGATCGTGCTCGGCCTGGTGACGCCGACCAGCGGCGGAACGCAGATTTTCGGCCGCGACAGCCAGCTCGTGGAAAGTCGCGAGGAGGTGGGCTTCCTCCCCGAGAACCCGTACTTTTACAAATACCTGACCGGCCTCGAAACGCTGCATTTCTATGGCAAAATCTGCGGGCTGAACGGGAGCACGCTCACGGATCGCTCGGATGAATTGCTCAAACTCGTGGGGCTCGAAAACGCCCGCGACCGCCGCCTGGGCGGATACTCAAAGGGCATGCTCCAGCGCATCGGCCTGGCGCAGGCGCTCATTCAAAGCCCGCGCCTGCTTGTCCTCGACGAGCCCACCGCCGGGGTGGACCCGGCGGGCTCGCGCGAAATCCGCGACCTCATTCTCGACTTCAAATCGCGCGGCATCACCGTGCTGCTCTGCTCGCACCTGCTCGGCCAGGTGCAGGAGATTTGCGACCGGATCGGCATTCTCCACCACGGCGTGCTCGTGCGCGAGGGCAAGCTGGAGGACCTGATTTCGATTGAGAACCAGACCGAGCTGATCCTCGAAAATGCCCCGGCGGAACTGCTCGCCGACTTCGAGGCGCGCCTGCGCCAGAGCGGCGGCCGCCTGGTCGAGCGCCGCAAACCGCAAACCACGCTGGAGCAGTTCTTCCTCCAGGTCACCGGCGGCAAGTAACCCCAACGCATCATTTCCCGAACCTTTTTCTCGACCATGCCTGACTCAACCACGCTTCCCGCCCTGCCGCGCCACCAGGTATTCTCGCCGGCCCGGATCGGCGCGATCGCCAGCAATACCCTGCTCGAACTGGTGCGCCTGAAGGTGTTCTACTTCCTGCTCATCTTCGCGCTGCTCATCATCGGCAGTTCGGCCTTCATGGTGCGCCTGTCGTTCCAGGAGCAGTTCCAGATGCTCAAGGACGTGTCACTGGGCTCGATGAGCGTCTTTACCTGGCTGCTGGCGGTGCTCGCAACGGCCATGCTGCTGCCCAAGGATATTGAAGACCGCACCCTTTACACCATCCTGGCCAAGCCGGTGCCGCGCTTTGAATACCTGCTGGGCAAGGTGCTCGGCGTGCTGCTCCTCCTGCTGATTTCCACACTGATGATGTCACTGATGTTTGCAGTCACGCTCTACTTCCGGCAGCAGATGGCGATTGCCGAGAACCTGCAAGGCGTGCCTCCGGGCACCGATCCGAAGATCATCGCCTCGGTGATCGCGGACGTGAAGAGCCACACCTTTAGCTGGAGCCTCGCACCCGCCATCGCCTGCATCTATACCAAGGCGGCGATCTTTGCCTGTATCACCCTTTTCATCTCCACCTATGCAACTTCGTGGATTTTCACGATCATGGTTTCCACGGTGGCCTTTCTCATCGGCTACTTTGAAAGCACGGCCCGGGAATACTGGCTGGCGGGGCAGGTGCCGTCCATTTTTGTCAAAGGCGTGCTCCTGCTCATCGCGCTGGTGTTTCCCGACTTGCAGCTCTTCAACCTGGAGGATGACATCGATGCCGGGAACGCCATTTCCATGATCCTCTTCCTGAAGACGGCCGGCCTGGGGGTGGTCTATACCTGCGTCTATTTCTTCCTCGCCTACTTCGTGTTCGCCAAAAAGGAACTCTAGGGAATTTCCGTCGATGAAATACCGTCCCATTATCGCGTTGATTCTTTTGCTGGCTTTCGGGGCCGCCCGCATGCCGTTCGAGCACCAGCTCACGGCGGAACACCGGGCGGCCTTTTTTCATACGGCAGATATCAACATCAACCTCCGCAAAGAGATCGGGCCCTTCGGCATCCTGGCCGCCCTGAGCGGCTTTCGCGCAATCGTGGCCGACGTGCTGTGGATCCAGGCCTTTACCGCCTGGACGCATACGCAGTGGGGGCGCATGGTGCTCTTGTTCAACTCGGTGGTGGAGTTGCAGCCGCGGGAAGTGATGTTCTGGGACATGGCCTCGTGGCACATGGCCTGGAATGCCAGTGTCGCCGCGATGGACGACCCGAACCAGCCCAACGGAGTGCTGCGGGTAAGAACGGCGCACCAATACTACAAGCTGGGTGAGGACTACCTGCTGCGCGGCATCCAGAACAACCCCGACCGCTACGAGCTCTACGACCGGCTGGCGATGCTCTATAAGGAGAAGTTCAAGGACTCCTGCAAAGCCGCCGACATGTACCAGAAGGCGTCAGTCTTCAAGGATGCGCCAGTCTATGAAATTCGCTTCTACGGCTACGAACTTTCCCGCTGCCCCGGGCAGGAACAAAAGGCATACGAACTGCTTCGGAAGCTGTATCTGCAAGGCCAGAACGAATGGCTCCCGACCCTGCTGGAGCGGCTCGCCTACCTTCAAGATAAATTAAATGTCCCTGCCGCCGAAAGAGTCTATAATCCCTCGAAACCGTCTCCCGCACCTTCACCGACACACCCTTGATGCGATTCGCTATTTTTGCCGATATTCATGCCAACCTTGAGGCGCTGCAGGCCGTGCTTGCGGATGCGCATAAGAACGACTGCACCCATTACATCTGCCTCGGCGACATCGTCGGCTACAACGCAAACCCGCACGAGTGCCTGGAAATCGTGCGCAAGCTGGGCTGTCCGGTGGTAAAGGGAAATCACGACGAGCAGGCGCACTTGAAGGAGGAGCTGACCGGCTTCAACGCGATGGCGGAAGAGGCGATCAACTGGACCCGCACCCATCTGACCGAAGAGGACAAGCAGTGGCTGGCGGACTTGCGCTTCGTCCGGCAGGTGCGCGATTTCACGATCGTGCACGCCACGCTCGATACGCCGCAAAACTGGGGCTACGTTTTCAACCAGCTCGACGCCACAGCGAGCTTCAACTACCAGCATACGAACCTGTGCTTTTACGGTCACACGCACGCCCCGCGCGCCTATGTGCGCGACCAGAGCGTGCGGGCAATTCCCTTCGACAAGCTGAAGATCGAGCCGGGCAAGAAATACTTTCTGAACGTGGGCAGCGTGGGCCAGCCGCGGGACGGGGACTGGCGTGCTTCCTATGCCATCTACAAGGTGGAGGAGCAGACGGTGGAACTGCACCGGCTGGAATATGACCTCTTCACGGCCCAGGAGAAGATCGTCGAGGCGGGCCTGCCGCAACGCCTGGCCGACCGACTGGCCGTAGGAAAATAATTTACCGCAGAGACGCGGAGGCGCAGAGGTTATTTAACCGCGGATGAACGCGGATATTTCTTTTCTTCGTGTCCTTCGTGCTCTTCGTGGGGAAATCCCCTCTTCCCGCCGCGCCCGCCGCGGTTCATTTTTTACTCGTAGCGCAGCGCCTTTACAGGGTCGAGGCGGGCGGCGAAGTAGGCGGGGATGAGAGCGGCCAGCGAGCAGATGACGAAGGCGCTGATGCAGATGATCGCGACATCCGACGGCACCACTTCGGCGGGGATTTTGCTGAACTGATAAACGTCGGCCGGGAAAATCTGGATATGCAGGACGTCGGCCAGCCATTCCTTGAACTCATTGCGCCAGCGGACGAGGATCATGCCAAGAGCGAGGCCGGTGAGGTTGCCGAAGAAGCCGACGACCATTCCCTGCGCGAGGAAGACCCACACGATCTGCCAGGTGTTCGCACCGAGCGCTTTCATGATGCCGATCTCGCGCGTCTTTTGCACCGTAACGGTGATGAGGGTGTTCATGATGCCGAAGGCGGCCACGATGACGATGAACATGAGCAGGAAGAACATGACGTTGCGCTCAAGGAGGATGGCGTCAAAGAGATCTTTGTTCAGTTCCATCCAGGTTTGCGCATCGGTCCCGGGCGGGAGCAGCGAAGCCATGGCATTGCGAATCGTCGCGGCGTTCTTGGGATCAGCCGTGCGCACGGAGATGCCCTGCACGCCATCGTCGAGGCCGTAAAGTTCCTGGCCCACGTAGAGCGGCACGAGCAGAAAGTTGGAGTCGTATTCGTAGCGGCCCGACTCAAAAATCCCCGTCACCGTGAGGTCGGTCGGGACGACGAGGCCTTTCAGGTTGTCCAGATTATCGCGATCCTTGGGATTCTTCTGGAAGCGGGTGATGGCATCCATGATCTGGCCGACGTTGCCCGGCGAATAGATGGTGATTTTGTCGCCCACTCTCACTCCCAGTGCATCCGCGAGCTCCCGGCCGAGAATCGTCTTGTCTCCGGCGAGGTCAAACTTCCCCTCCTTGATGAACTGGCTCAGGTCGGTAACGCTTGTTTCCAGCTTCGGATCCACGCCCCGGATCACCGGCGCCAGCCGGCGATGATCGAATTCCACAATCACCGGCCCCTGCATGTACGGCGAGGCGGCGACCACCCCGGGCACTTTGTCGATTTGCTGCATGAGCTCGCGCCAGTCGTCCATCACGCCACCGTTGGTCACGAGGATGTGTGGCTCGAAACCGAGCACCTTGCGCTGCAACTCGCGGTCAAAGCCGGTCATGACGGAAATCACGAGAATCAGCACGGTGATGCCGAGGGTGACGCCGAGCACGGAGATGAGCGTGATGATGGAGAGAAAGGTGCGCTTGGGCTTGAGGTAACGGAGCGCGAGAAAGAAGCTGAAGGGCAGGCGATGGGGCAACGGTTTGCTCATTAAAATGGATGGAAAAGCTGGGTCATGTTTATCAGCGCTGCCAGAACCGCATCATCCTGCGCATGCGCGTAAGGAAAATCAGATCCCGTCCGCTGGTCGGCGGCGTCGGCCCCGCCTTCTCGTGCAGACCCCAGGTCACCCCAAGGCTGATGAGCAGCAGCAAAAGCTGGAGCGAATAGTAAATGCTGAACCGGTTCCAATGCAATGGGCCGGTTGCGATATTCAAGTCGTGCAGGGCATCAATCATCATGCCCCAGGCGACCGGGGCAATCCCGAGGCCGAGACTGGTGATGACGGTGAAGAAGGCGAAGAAATGGGTGCGCCCCAGCTCGGGCATGGTGTCCATGAGCAGACGGGTCTGGGCGACCGCGAAGTTTCCTCCGGCCACGCCGCCACCGAAATAAAGGAGGCCGATGAGGGTCCAGGAGGCGGGAATGGCCTCGGCGGCGAGCAGCGACCAGCCGACGAAGAGAGCGCAGAAGAGCGCGGTGGTCGCACGCAACACGGTGCGGCTGCTGGTGCTCTCGATGATCTTCCCGACCAGCGGCAGGCTGATCAACGCCCCGAGGTAATACAATGTGGTGAGGCCCAGGGTGACGCTTTCGCCGTAGCCGATCTTGGACTTGAGCAGCGCAATGCCAAAAACGCCCGCGCTGCCGGCCGAGAAGGAGTAGAGCAGGATGAAGGCGGTAAACTTGAGGAAGGGCGGAAAACTGATGATGGAACGCCAGGGAACTTCGACATTCGAGGCCACCATTTTTTCGCCCCGCTCGATGTCGGGAATCCGTTTCAAGCAGAGCAGGCTGATCCAGCCCCCGAGCGCGCTGAGCATAAAGACGGCCGAGAATTGCCAGGGCTGCGAGCGCTCGGAGAGAAGGAGGGTGCTGGCAATGACGGCGAAGATGCTGCCGAACTGGAGGAAGAACTGATCGCGCGTGAAAAAGCGGCCGCGCACGTCGCCGGGAATCAACTCCGTAAGCCACGGCAGCCAGGCCCCGGAGGAAACGCCGCGCAGGAGGTTGAAGACAAAGAGCGCGAAGAGGATGAAGGCGATTTTCAATCCGTTGCCTGCGAAGCTCATGAACGGCACAAGGCCGATGCCGAAGATGAAGATCGTGCGCAGGCCCCAGCCGTAGAAGATCATCCGCTGGTAGCCCACCCGCTCCAGGTAATAGGCGGCGGGAATCTGGCAGATGGTGAGCAGTGGGGTGAGGGCGGCAATGATGCCGAGGATGGTCGCACTCGCGCCAATGGACTTCGCGTAGAGAATCATCGGCGCGCCCAGGGTGATCTGGAATGAGACCGCATTGAACAGGCTGAACCAGTTCGCATTCGTGGAGCCTGGGGGGTAGATCGAAGGCTTCATTTTCACCACGAAGACACGAAGGCACGAAGTTTTTTAATCCGCAGATTGCGCAGATTAACGCAGATTTTAAAAAGGAACGACGGACCGTCTTCACGATCCGAAACCCGTCTTCCTCTGCGCCTCCGCGTCTCTGCGGTAAAACTCATTTCGGCTTCAAGTGCGGGAAGAAGATGACGTCGCGGATGGACTCCGCGCCGGTGAGCATCATTACCAGTCGATCAATCCCGATGCCGATGCCGCCGGCGGGCGGCATGCCGTGCTCGAGGGCGGTGAGAAATTCCTCGTCCACCTTTTGCTGCTCTTCGCCGGCCTGGTGCTCCAGGCGCTCGCGCTGGACGAGCGGGTCGTTGAGCTCGGAGTAGCCGGGCGAGATTTCCTGGCCGTTGATCACGAGCTCATACACATCGACGAGGTCGGGGTTCTCGACGTTCTGCTTGGCGAGCGGCACGAGTTCCTTGGGCAGGTGCGTGACGTAGAGCGGGTCGAACTGCTTTTCCTCGATGAGCTTTTCGAAAATCTGCTGCGTCATTTCGAAGTCCTCCATCTGCGGAGGAACTTCGACGCCGAGGGTGAGGCATTTCTCGCGCTTGTGGCCGGTCGGAAGCTCGAACCAGTCGTCGCCGGCGACTCCACGGATGAGATCGGCGTAGCGGGCGCGCTTCCACGGGCGGGCGAGATTGATGGTGCGGGTGACGTTGCCCTCCGCATCCTTGTGCTCGATCTGGAGCGTGCCGATGATTTTCTCCGCGAGGTGGCAGACCATTTCCTCGACGAGATCGGCCATGGCCTCGAAATCGGCATAGGCCCAGTAGGCCTCGAGCATGGTGAACTCGGGGTTGTGGCGGCGGGAGATGCCTTCGTTGCGGAAGTTGCGGTTGAGCTCGAAAATCTTGTCGAGCCCGCCGACGAGGAGGCGCTTGAGATAAAGCTCGGGCGCAATGCGGAGGTAGAGATCGATATTGAGCGCGTTGTGATGCGTCTTGAACGGCTGCGCCGCGGCACCGCCGGGGACGGTCTGCATCATCGGTGTTTCCACTTCGAGGAAGCCACGCGCCTGGAGGAAATCGCGGATCTCGCGGACGATGGCGATGCGCTTGAGAAAGAGTTCCTTCGAGCCGGCGTTGGCGATGAGATCGAGGTAACGCTGGCGGTATTTCAGCTCCACATCCTCAACGCCGTACCACGAGCTGGGCATGGGGCGCAGGGCCTTGGAGAGCAGGGTGAGCTGTTTCGCCCGGACGCTGGGCTCGCCGGTCTTGGTGACGAAGCATTCGCCGTCGATGCCGATGAAATCCGCGATGTCGAGGAGCTTGAAAAGTTCGAGCTGTTCGGGCGCGAGTTCCTTCGTGCTCACGAACACCTGCACGCGGCCGCTGCCGTCGCGCAGGTCGAGAAAATGGCTGCGGCCCATGTCGCGATGGGCGGTGAGACGACCGGCGATGCGCACCGGTTTCCCCTCAGCAAACGCTGCGCGGATTTCCGCAATGGTGCCGGTGGTTTCAAAGCGTCCGCCATAGGGCTGGATGCCGAGCGCGCGGAGCGCTTCGAGCTTCTGCTTGCGGACTGCGATAAGATCGTTGGTTTCTTCCATGCCGGGTTGATTGTCGATTTTCGCTTGCCGGGCGCAAGTGGGAACTTACCGTGCGGGCATGCCCCGTCATTTTTCCCCAAGAACCGGACTGCTCGCCCTGCTGCTCATGACCCCGCTCGCCCCGCCTTTTCTCCACGCGCAAACGCCCGCTCCGACCGCCTCGGCGTCGCCCGCTGGCCCGGTTGGTGATCCGCTTTGGGCTGGAGGAGTACCCGGGACGCTGGGGAACAATCCGCAAGATATTCCCACGCTGACCCCCTACCCGGCCATCCCGGCGCACGACAATGCCCCGGCACTGGTCATTTTCCCCGGCGGCGGCTATGCGAAGCTGGCGGACCATGAAGGCGCGGGCTATGCGGAGTTTTTCCGCCGGCAGGGCTTCAACTGCTACGTGGTGAAATATCGGCTGGGCAGCGCGGGCTACCGGCATCCGGTGATGCTGGAAGATGCGGCGCGCGCCGTGCGCACCGTCCGTTCCCACGTGACCGACTGGAAACTGGATGCCAAGCGTATCGGCATCATCGGCTCCTCGGCGGGCGGACATCTGGCCTCGACCCTGGCGACCCATTTCGATGCGGGCAATCCCGCCGCCCCCGATCCAATCGACCGCGAGAGCAGCCGCCCGGATTTCGTAATTTTGTGCTACCCGGTAATCACGATGGGGCCGGAAACCCATGTGGGCTCAAAGAAAAACCTGCTCGGGGACAACCCGTCGCAGGAATTGATGGATGAACTTTCCAGCGAGAAGCAGGTCACCAAAGATACGCCCCCCTGCTTTATCTGGACGAATGGCGAGGACAAAACGGTGCCGCCGGTCAATACGCTGCTTTTTGCCGGGGCGCTGGAGAAAGCAGGAGTGCCCTTCGACGTGCATATTTATGAAAAAGGCGGACACGGCGTGGGACTGGGCAAAGGGGCCATGGCGGGCAAGCTGCCGTGGATCAATGACTGCCTCTACTGGCTCAAAGCGAATAAAATTCTCAACTAAGAGAATTTAACTCTCTCACAAATGAAAAACGGCACCCAGTTTTCACCGGGTGCCGTCGATTCTTTAAAGGTTAAGGGTTTTTAGAAGCTGGCCTGCACGATGGTCGTGCCCTGCGAGTCGTGAACTTTGACGCTCCGCAAAGTGAAGGCGTTTTCGTTCTTGATCCCATTGATCACCAGCTTGCCGCCCTTCGTGCTCTTGACGCTGCGGACATCGCTGCCATTCACGCTCACCGAGAAGGTCGAACTGGAAGGCACATTCTTCGCAGAGAGGGTGAAGGAACTGGTCACCTTGCCCTTGCGGGAATGTGCAGTCAGAACCGCCTTGCCCGTCGCATTGGGTGCACCGGAGCCGGCGCTCAACTTCACATGAGCATTGATCTTCGCCTTGATGGCGCTCGTGGTGGAACTCGAACTGGCGCTCGTGAAGTCGCCGGTGAAGATCACATTGGAACTGGAGTCCGTGATCGTGACCGTGGCGACGTCGAGCGCATTGAAATCACTGGGCAGCGCGATGCCATCCTCGCCGCCAAAAACGATCTCCGAAGTCGTCGAATCCGTGCTGGACGAAGAGTCGTCTGCGCTGGAACCGGAGCTACTGGAACTGCCGCTGGAGCCGCCATCGCATCGCATAATGACGTTGGGATTCACATGACTGGAAGTGGAGGAGCCACCGTTCGCCGAGTCATCACCACTGCCATCGTCGCATCCGCCGCCATCGTCCGTCGTGGTGGAGGGGTAATCGAAGGTGCCGAGGTCTTCGGTGGAGCCGTCCGACTTCTTGGTGATGGTGACGTCGTAGGTATCGGTGGCGAGGCCGCTGAGCTCGAAGGTGAGCGTCGAGACCGAGGTGCCGTCCTCGTCGTCCGTCTCCAGTTCGGCCGTGCCCGTCGCGCCACTGGGGGCGCTGGTTCCAGCCGTGAGGGTGATCTGTTCGTCGAGGGTTTCGCTGCCGGAGATGTTTTGTCCCTGGCAATCATCATCAGCTTTGAGCGCCCCGGTGTAAAGGAGGGAGCCGGCGATGATGGAGGTAAGGATGGTTCGTTGGAAGGGTAACGAGGACGCTTTCATAGGTGCGTATAGCTTGAGCAAGTAGCGCACCTCGAAAGCCGATTTGCCAATTAATTTATCGTCACATTTTGTAATTTCCGTAACAAAATTGTTAGAAATTATAATTCTGACCGCACTCGTGGCGAGGCGGAGGGATCCGGCATTCTCTTGAAAAAACTGCGTGCCAAGCTCTCCCCGATCCCAGAGATTGGCAGCGTATGACTCGCGTTCTCTACCTCGATTGCTTTTCTGGAATCAGCGGCGATATGACCGTCGGCGCCCTCTGCGACCTCGGCGTGCCGCCCTCGGTCTTCGAGTGGGAGCTGTCGAAGGTGGGGATTGGCGATTTCCACATGCACTTCGAGCGCAAGCAGCGGCAGGCGATCGAGGGCGTGAAGTTCGGCATCCATGAAGGGGCAACGCATCGGCATGACCAGGATGAAACGGAGGAGGACGAGCACGGACATCATCATCACCATGAGCACGAACCTGCCGAGGCGCATGCGCATGGCGAAGGATGCGGCTGCGGGCACCATCACGACCATGAGGAGAAACACGCGCATGCTCACGAGCACCACCACGGGCATGAGGAACATGCGCATGAAGAAGAGCATCACCATCACGCGCATGGGCAACATCATGGGCAACATCATGGGCACGAGCACCACCACGAGGAAGCGCACGCCCACGGACGCAATCATGCGGAGATCCGCCAGTTCATCCTCGAAAGCGATCTGAGCGATTTTGTGAAAAAGCACGCGCTCTCCATTTTCCAGCGGATCGCGGTGGCGGAAGGAAAAATCCACGGCGTCGTGCCGGAGAAAGTGGCGTTTCACGAGGTGGGCGCGCTGGATTCCATCGCGGACATCATTTGCGCCTGCGTGGGCATCGAGCATCTCAAAGTGGATCGCGTACAGGTTTCCTCGCTCTTCGACGGGCATGGCTGGGTGGATTGCGCGCATGGGCGCTTCCCCATTCCCGCTGCCGCCACTCTCGAAATCCTGCAAGGCATTCCCTTCAAGCAGGTGGATGAGGAATTTGAATTCATCACCCCCACCGGCGCGGCGATTGCGGCGGAGTTCGGCGCGAGCTTTGGGCCAATGCCCGCAATGAAGGTTGAAAAAATCGGCTACGGCGTCGGCACCAAGAAATTAAAGAACCGCCCGAACGTCCTGCGCGCTGTGCTCGGCGAAATCGGTGCAGAAGCCAGCCACGGCTACGAGACCGACATCATCACCTGCCTGGAAACGAATCTCGACGACCTCTCGCCGGAAATTCTCGGCGCCGTGATGGACCGCCTCTTCACGGCCGGCGCGCTCGATGTCTTCTTCACCCCGGTGCACATGAAGAAGAACCGCCCGGGCAGCCAGCTCAGCGTATTGTGCGAGAGCTCCGAGGTGGCCAGGCTCAGCGACCTTCTCTTTCGCGAGACCAGCGCCTTTGGCCTGCGCATGCACACGACGCAACGGCTCAAATTGGCGCGGCGCTTTGAAACCGTGAGCACGCCCTACGGGCCAATCCGGCTCAAGATCGGCGAGCGCGGGGGAGAGATCGTGCAAGTGGCCCCCGAGTTTGAAGACTGCAAAGCGGCGGCGGAGAAATCCGGGCAGGCGCTGAAGGCGGTGTATGAGGCGGCGCTGGGGGCGTTTGGGAAATAGCCGACGCTTCTCAAAACCCCTCGTTTCAATACTCCGGGTTGGAACGCACTTGGCGGCGGCACTCCGGGTCCTTCGCCCGCAGAAACAAGATTGAGCCCGGCAAAATCGAATCCATAATAGCACCATGAAAGCCTCCACTTTCATCTGCCTTGCGGCTCTCGTTACCGGCCTGTGCCGACTCACATCGGCACAGGAAACCAATCTGCCACCAGAACCCGCTCAGGCGTTTCTGCTGCGGGTAAAGCCTTCGCTCCAACGCGAGCACTCAGTGAAGCTCATCACACAGGAGCTCAACCGTATGGCGTCACCCAAAGCAATCGACAAGGAGACCCCGCTGATCGTGGCCATTGCAGACATCAATCGACAATTGAAGGCCCACAACACCCAGTCTGGCGTAACCCAAATTCCGAAATTGCAGGAATCGCCCGAGTTTCAAAACAGCCGGCTGGAGCGCGCGAAAAGAGAACCCTGGTTAATCGAAAGGGAAAAAGATCCACCCATCCGCATCGTGCTCTCCCACGTTTCTGCAAAAAGGTATCTCGATTATTTTGCGGAGGAGGCAGGAGGATTCCTGGAGATCGAACCGGATGGCCTGTGGATTCACAATCTGGGAGCGAATGGAGAGATGTTCGATAGGGGGCAACACGATTCAATCATAATAACGACTCACGAATTCATCGTCCCCGCGCGGGTCATCGCAACCCAAAAAAGGGCGGCCCAGGCAATGAACCAAGTGCTTCCGGGGTTGGATAAAAGCTCTTCCTTCGATTGGACTTTTGATCCATCAAGTCAGGTGCTGCATCTCAAGGCTACCGAATCCGCGTTGTCAGAGTTTGAGCATTGGTATGCGCACCGGCTGCTTGATTTGGGTTATAAAATCCCGGCCAGTTAATGCTCGATAAAATCGCCAAGGTGCAGGCGGCGGTTTTTAAAGTTCGTTCCGGCGAGGACGCCATGACCGCAGTCCATCCACTCGGAATCACTGTCGTCATGGCTCCATTACAAACCCTCCCTGAAAACGAGCATTTGACCGCGTGCGGCATTTCGTTTCATTGTGCGCCTTCCCATGCCGTCACACGCTCGTAATCTGCTCATCCTGCTCGCGCTCTGCCTCGTCTGCTTCTGGTTTCGGCTGGGGCGGATCGGACTCATCGATCCGGATGAACCGTTTTACGCCCAGACGGCGCATGAAATGGTGGTAACGGGCGACTGGATGACGCCGCAGATTTATGGCGGGCCGCAGTTTGAGAAGCCGATCTTTTACTACTGGCTGGTGGCGGCGTCCTTCAAAACCCTCGGCGAAAATGAATTCACTGGTCGTCTTCCCGCGACGCTTTTTGCGACGCTGCTGGTGCTGCTGGTTTATGCCTTCAGCGCGCGGGTTTACAGCAAGCGCACGGGCTTGCTGGCGGCGGTGGTGCTGGCGACGGGGCTGGAGTTCATGCTGATGTCGCGGCTGATGCTGACGGATATACCGCTCGCGTTTTTCCTGAGCGGGTCGGTCTTCAGCGCGTGGCTGGCCTATACGGAGCCGGAGAAACGGGATCGCTGGATGTTTCTGCACCTGCTCTCGATGGGAATGGCATGGCTGACCAAGGGCCCGATCGGCATTCTCTTCCCGTGCTTCACGATGGCGGCCTATTTCATTTTCCAAAAACCGCGCCAGTGGGCCTATCGCGGCAAAGGGGTCTGGCTGGGGCTCGCGGCCGCGCTGATCGTGGGAGTGCCGTGGTATGCCTATACGTTTGCGCATCATGGCGTGGACTTTTGGAAGGAATTTTTCGTGCGCGACAACTACCTGCGATGGTTCCACTCGGAACATCCGTCGAACAATCACTTCTGGTATTATCCCGGGCTGCTCATCCTGGGCTCGATCCCGTGGATGCCGCTGGTGCTGCTGACGATCAAGCGGGCAATTACCGGGCTGCGGGAGAATGAACCCGCGTTTTTCCAATGGTGCTGGCTGCTGAGCAATCTCGTCTTTCTGAGCTTTGCCGCGTCGAAGCTGCCTTCGTATGCGTTCTTCCTCTTTGTGCCGCTGGCGGTGATTGGCGGGCGGCATCTGGATGAACTGCTGGAGCGCGGATTTCGCGGCAAAGGGGAACGCAATCTGGTGCTCGGCGCGGCGCTCCTGCAAGGGCTGGTGCCGCTGGCAACCCCGTTCATCAAAGCGGCACAACCGTTCGTGGTGCCCGCTTATCTGCTGGGCGGGCTGCTGGTCGTGGCGATGATTTGTCTGGCACGACGGGCGTTTCCAGCCTGGGTCATCAGCACCGCAGCGGGCTCGACCGCGCTGCTCGTGGCGTCGCTGACGCTGGATGTGCAAAACGCGGAAAATCTCAGTTCCACCAAGCCGACCGCATTACGTCTGCTGCAAATTCAAGCCCAGCATCCGGGCGAGCCGCTGATCGCCGGGAAGTTCCCGGTGCGCGGCATCATCTATTACACGCAGCAGGCCGCGGAACGCGCAGAGCAAGGCAAACCGGGTGGAAAAACGGATTTCATCCCCTCGGTGATGGTGCTGGCCAGCGAGGCGCAACCATTCTGGGCCGCGCATCCGACGCTGAAGATCATCATCGGCAAAGGCGGCTTGAAGGACTTCCTGGCAACACATCCCAGCGCGCTGTGCGTGATGAGAAAGTCGGACTGGGATTCCACCTACGACACCTCGGCGGTGTTCCAGAAACAGGATTCCCTGGAGCAGATCGGGGATAACATCATCGTCCGCGCCCTGCCCAGAACATCGAACTAACAAGGAGTTCACCGCCAAGACGCCAAGTCGCCAAGATTTGGATTTTTAATCTTCCTTGGCGTCTTGGCGGTTTTAATTTTTAGCTCCCGAGCGCCTCGCGCATTTTGGTGAGTTGCGTAAGCTTTTCGGCCCAGGTGGTTTCGCGCTGCTTGTGCTCGTCGAGCACTTTGGCGGGGACTTTGGCCGTAAAGTTTTCGTCGGCAAGCTTGGCGCGGACCTTGAGGAGTTCGGCTTCCACTTTTTCGATTTCCTTTGCGAGGCGTTCGCGTTCGGCGGCGACGTCGATCAGCCCTTCGAGCGGCAGGAAAAGCTCGCCCAGCGGGGTGAGGATCGTCGGCGTGCCTTTCGGCGCAGCGTAGGATTCGAGGACATCAAGCGGCTCGGCGTTGAGCAGAATGCGGAGCACCTCGGCCTCGTGGGCGGCAAGCGGGGTATTCGGGCGCAGCACGAAACGCACGCGCTTGTTGCTGGCGATGTTGAAATCGCGGCGCAGGGCACGACCGAGATTTACCACTTCGTATTTGGAATTGGCGAATTGCTCGTCCTCCGCGGTGAGGCCGTAGTGGGCCTTGAAATCGGCGTCGAACGGCGCAGGCCAGTGCGAGAACATGATCGTCTCGCCGCCCTGCTTCGCGGGCAGGTCGCCGTTGAAGCCCATGCCGTGCCAAAGCTCTTCGGTGATGAAGGGCATGAAGGGATGGAAGAGCCGGATGGTGTGCGCGAGCACGAAGTCGATGACCGCGAGCGCGTTCGCCTTGCGCACGGCGTCTTCGGAGTTGAGCACGGCCTTTGAGGCTTCGAGATACCAGTCGCAATACTCGCTCCAGAAGAAGCGGTAGAGCGCCTGCGCGGCGTCGCTGAAACGGTATTCATCGAGCGCGGTGGAGACTTCGCGGATCGCGGCGTCGAGGCGGAGCAGGATCCACTTGTCATCGCTGGTGAGGAGCGCGGAGTTAATCTCGCCCTCGCTCTCGCCGCCCTGCATCTGGCGGAAGCGAGCGGCGTTCCAAAGCTTGGTGCAGAAGTTGCGGCCGAGCTCCACGTTCTTCTCGTCGAAGAGCACGTCGGCGCCGAGCGGGGCGGAACGCATCACGCCAAAGCGGAGGGCGTCCGCGCCATACTTGGCGATGATCTCCAGCGGATCGGGCGAGTTGCCGAGGGATTTCGACATTTTGCGCCCCTGCTTGTCGCGGATGATGCCGGTGAAATATACGTTCTTGAACGGCAGCTCGCCCATCCACTCGTAGCCCGCCATGATCATGCGCGCGACCCAGAAGAAGATGATGTCCGGGCCGGTCACCAGATCGGTGGTCGGATAGAACTTCGCCAGCGTCGCCGTCTTCTCCGGCCAGCCCATCGTGGCGAAGGGCCAGAGCCAGGAGCTGAACCAGGTGTCGAGGACGTCGGAGTCCTGGGTCCAATTTTCGGGGTCGGAAGGCGGCTCTACATCGCAATGGATGGTGGGTAATGACGAACTTTCTCCCACGCCCGCACTGCCATTGGCGGATTGGTCATTTTTCCGATACCACACCGGCACGCGATGGCCCCACCAGAGCTGGCGGCTGATGCACCAATCCTGAATGCCGCCGAGCCAATGGTCGTACACTTTTGCCCAGCGGTCGGGGAAAAAGCGCATCTTTTCGTTTGGGGGGAGCGCGGGCTTCCAGCCCGCCGCATCCGGCATCCTGCCGGATGCTTCCTCCGACGCCGACTGGAAGTCGGCTGATGCGGGCAGGATGCCCGCGCTCCCCTTTTCACTCGACGTCGTAGATTCCACACACGCGCGAGCCTGCTCCACGCTCGGGTATTTCAAAAACCACTGCTCGCTGAGGCGCGGCTCGATCGGCACGTCGGCGCGTTCGCTGTAGCCCACGTTGTTCTGGTGCGGCTCTTCTTTCACGAGCACGCCGAGTTCGCGGAGATGATCCACGGCCACGTTGCGCGCCTCGAAGCGGTCGAGGCCCACCAGGGATTCGCCGGCGAGGGCGTTCATCGTGCCGTCGGGATTCATCACATCCACCGCAGGCAGGTGGTGGCGCTGGCCGATTTCGAAATCCGCCTTGTCGTGCGCGGGCGTGACTTTGAGCACGCCGGTGCCGAAGGCGAAATCCACATGCTCGTCGCCGATGATCGGGATGAGCTTCTCTTCACGCGGCACCTGCACGGGGAGCGGACGGAGGGCGTGCTTGCCGATGAGATGGGCATAGCGTTCATCCTTCGGGTTCACTGCAATGGCGGTGTCACCGGGGATTGTCTCCGGGCGGGTGGTGGCGACGGTCACGAAGGTGCCGGGCAGCTCGGCGATCTCGATGTTGAAGTGATACATCACGCCGTTCTGCGGCTTCATCACCACTTCCTCATCGCTGAGCGCGGTGAGCGAGACGGGGCACCAGTTCACCATACGCTTGCCACGGTAGATCAGGCCTTTTTTGTAGAGATCCACGAAGACGCTTTGCACGCACTTGGAATACTCGGGGTCCATGGTGAAGCGTTCGCGCGACCAGTCGCAGGAGGCACCGAGCTTCTTGAGCTGCTGGATGATGATCCCGCCGTATTGCTCCTTCCACTCCCACACCTTTTCCAAAAACTTCTCGCGGCCCAGATCGTTGCGGTGCTTGATCGCACCCTGCTTCTTGAGCGTGCGCTCCACCACCGTCTGCGTCGCGATCCCGGCGTGGTCGGTGCCGGGGAGCCAGAGCACTTCCTTCCCCTGCATGCGGGCGCGGCGGGCGAGGATGTCCTGAATCGTATTGTTCAGCACGTGGCCGAGCGTGAGCATGCCGGTGACGTTCGGCGGCGGGATGACGATGGAATACGCGGGCTTCGGGGATGCGGGGTCGGCCTTGAAAAAATCGCGCGCGAGCCAGTCGGCATACCACTTCTCTTCGATTGCCTGCGGTTCGTAAGTCTTGGGAATTTCGGACATAGGGTGAATGTCCTTTCTAACCGCAAATGGCGCGGTGTGCAACGGGGCATGTCTTGGAACCAAGTCATCCCGATGACAACCAATAGCGCTTCACCCCGGCCGGGGCGCGATCATCCCGTCATCAGATCGAAACCAAAAATTACCACTCCCGTAACCCCCTCGCAGCCGGGTCGTAACAAAGGTGTTCCAGAGTGCAGGCCATCGCAACCACCCACCAACCATGAAAAAAACGCTTCTCGCCCTGGCCCTCGCCGCGCTGGGACTCACCACCACCCATGCGGCCCTCATCATCACCGAAGTGGACCCGACTGGCAGTTCCACCAGCACTTATGCAGCTGACTGGTTCGAACTGACGAACACCGGCGCCAGCTCCATCGACCTGACGGGCTGGAAGATGGATGACAGCCACAACTCCTTCAGCCACGCCGTCGCAATCAGCGGCATCACCAGCATTAGCGCCGGTCAATCCGTGGTCTTCATCGAAGACAGCAGCGCCAGCAGCGACTCGGCCCTGGCCAGCTCTTTTGAAAGCGCGTGGTTTGGCTCGAATGTCCCGAGTGGCTTCACGATCGGTTTCTATGGCGGCTCGGGCGTTGGCCTCAGCTCCAGCAGCGATGCCGTAAACATCTTCAACGCCAGCGGCGTGCTCCAGGCGGGCGTGCAATTCGGCGCCTCCACCAGCAACGTCACCTTCGACAACTGGGTCGCGCAAATCACCAACTCCGGCTCGACCGACGGCGCGATCTCCACGCTCAGCGCCGTGGGCGTCAATGGCGCCTTCAAGGACGCGAACAACGAAATCGGCTCGCCCGGTGCGGTGCCCGAGCCCGGCACCTACGGCATCGTCCTCTTCGGCGGAGCCATCCTGATGTTGCGTCGCCGTCACCAGCTCGCCTGATCCTTCCCCGCGCTCCCGGGCGCATTTCCACCCGCCGCCCGGCTGCCAAAAGCCGGGCGGCTCCTTCTTTTAATACTTCTCTAATTTTTGCTCATCATGATTTCCAAAGCCCCAGCCATTTGCACCGCCTGCGCGCTCGTCACCCTCGCCTTCAGCGGCCTCGCGCAAGCCAGTTCCTTCACCATCAGCACCTCCTCCACCACCGCGCAGACGCTTGGCAGCGGCTCCGGACAGACGGGGACGATTACCTCGACCGGATCCCTCACCGTCAGCGGCAGCACGGTCGCCGTCACAATCACCGGCAGCAATGAAACGCTGACCAACCTCGGTTCGCTCATCCAGAGCGGGACCGGACGCGATATTCGCGACAACACGGGTGTGACGGGCCTCGTCGTCAACAACGGCAGCAGCACGAACTCCACCGCCGTGATGCAGACTGCGGACGCGGACGTGATCCAGATGAACAAAGCCGCCGGCAGCGTGACGCTGAACAACTGGGGCACGATGACTTCGCTGAATGCCTCGGCGGGCGGCGCGCAGGCAGTGGATTTCAACGCCATCACCAGCGGCGCCAACATCATCAACAACTACTCCACCGGAGTGATGCAGGCCACCGAGGCCGATGCGGTGCGCCCGGGCGTGAATGGCGTGGTCAATAACGATGGCTTGATCAAGGCCACCACCACGACCGGCAGCAGCAGCGACGGCGTGGATGCGCAGAGCAACAGCGGCATCACGATTGTCAACGGCAATGCCTTCAGCGGCGAGACCGGCACCTCCACCGCCAAGATCGAAGGGGCGCGTCACGGTATCACCGGCGGCAATACGGCAACCGACAGCAGCGGCAATCCCACAGTCAACAACGGGGCCTACACGATGAGCATCACGAACAGCCTGGGCGCCACCATCCAGGGCGACAACGGTTCCGGCATCAACATCGACGGCCTCAATGGCAATGAAGTCGTCACCATCGTCAACAACGGCACCATCACCGGGAATGGCCATGACCTCGGCGACGGCAGCGCGCACGATGGCGACGGCGTGGATGTGGACGGCCTCGTCAACCTGACCAATACCGGCACAATCCGCTCGATCAATGCCTACGGCGGCGCAGCCGTCAACGGCGTGCAGCCGATGGAAAACAGCGAGGGCGTAACGGTGGGCGGCGGCACGATCACCAACACCGGCACGATCGAAGGCAGCGTCGCCAGCGGCAACACCACCGCGGTGGGACGCGGCATTACCATCGCCGGCGTGGACAAACTGCTGACCACAGACAGCAGCGGCAATGTGACGGAGACGGCCATCCCCGTGCAGGCACCTTACGCCGCGACCACGATCACCAACAGCGGCCTGATCAAGGGCGACAGCGCTCCCGGCATCATCTTCAGCTCGGCGCTCTCCAGCGGCTTCAGCCACACGATCACCAACCAAACCGGCGGCACCATCCAGACCGGCTCCACGACCGATCCTGCCATCCTTACCGCCGCCGATCCGGTGACGATTAATGACGCGGGGACGATTGACGGCTCGACGAGCGGCCTCGCCATCACCGGCGGCACGGCAGCGATCACCGTGAATATCACCGGCGGCTCTGCGAGCGTGCTGGGCAACATCACCGGCGGCTCTGGAACCGCGGGCAACAGCATCAGCATTGATCCCGGCACCGGCAATAACTTCAGCTACAGTGGCGCGATCTCGAACTTCGACAGCACGCAGATCAAGAGCGGCACGGTAACCTTCACCGGCGCGAGCACCTACAGCGGCCCGACCACCGTCACCGGCGGTAAGTTCCTCGTGAACGGCTCGATCACCAGCGCCACCACCGTAAAGAGCGGGGCCACGCTCGGCGGTACCGGCACCGTGGGGAGCATCGCCATCCAGGCGGGCGGCACCCTCGCTCCCGGCGCGGGTGTGGGCGTTCTCACCGGCTCCACGGCAGCCCTCAGCGGCAGCGGCTCCACTTACAGCGTGGATCTCGCCGCCACCGGCTCCACCGGCGCGACCAGCCTCCACGGCGAGCGCTATGACCAGACGGTGCTCAGCGGCACTGGAACCACGGGGGCCACCGCGCTCAGTCTCGATTCCAGCAATTCCGTGCTGCGCCTGAGCCTCAACGGCACGCTGCAAGCGGGCAGCTACAACCCAACCGGCACGAACACGAGCCTCGACAACCTGTTCCTTGTGACCCTGAGCGATTCCACCGACCTCATCAGCGGTCACTTCGCCTTTGCCACGCTGGATGGCACGACGATGGTGGCGATCGACTACAGTGCAGCGAATGGCCTGGGCGGCGTAAATGGCCTCGGCACCTTCACCCTCGGCGGCCAGGAATACGCGCTGGGCTACAGCGGTGATTCGGCCACCAACTCGACCAGCGGCGGCAACGACCTCGTGCTCACCCCAGTCGCCGCTCCCGAGCCTGCCTCCTGCGGCCTCGTCCTCGGCGGTCTGGCGCTGCTGCTCAATATGCGCCGAAACCAGCGCAAGAGCTAACCGCCGCAAAGAAAATTCGTTAACCAAAAACGCCGCAAAGGAAGTCTCTGCTGCGTTTTTCTTTTTCAGGAATTGTCTCGGTAAAATCCAAATTGCAGGCCGGCGCTCAATGTCCATTTCACCAGTTCATCCACGGCTTCCGGCAACCATTGTTTGCTCAGTGAAGGCACCAGATATCGCATCTCATGCAAGACCAATGCGCCGCCTTGATGAGTGCGCAGGCTCGCCTTGATTTTTTCCAGCCGGGGCTTCCAGTTGGTTGGTCCCGCATCGGCGTCTCTCACAAAGAAGGTGAGCCAGGCGATGTCCAGGCCGGCCTCACGGGTGCAGGCTTTCACAGCGGGAGACATGATGCCATAGGGCGGGCGAAAAAGCGTGGGGATGAAGTCTTTGCGACCCAACGCAGTACGGAGTGCTTGCAGCGACTGCTCGATCTCTCTCGTGAGCAGTCGCCGGGAAAACAAAGGAGAAAAGCCGGTGATTATAAGTGTGGATTGCAATTTCATGACCTTCCTCCCAGGCCCGCAGAACAAGCGAGGGCGAGCGCTCCACGTTCCTGCCGATAAAGCAAAAGGTGGCCTTTACGCCGTGGCGCTGCAGGACATCGAGCAGGCGGGCGGTGACCTCATCATCCTGATTGGGCCCATCATCAAAGGTCAGCACCACCGTCCCGGCGGGCACGGCGGCTTTGCGGGGATCCAGAATCGTGCAGCGCGCAGCGAGAGAACCGATCATCGTGAAACGACGCTTTGCTCCGCAGCCAGGAGCATGGCGGAGATTTCCGTGGTGGCACGCGAGCATTGAGAGAAGACCCATTCCTCGTGATGCGACTCGTCGCTGGAAGGGGTGGTGGCAAAGGTAATGTCCTCCAGCATCGACCGTGCGGCCTGGAGTTTTTCTTTTTCCACCTGCGGCTGCGCGAGCAACTCGAGGGCACTCGCCGCCGCTTTCTGCCAGCGGGCCAGGAGTGGATCGGCAATCGCAGCAGGGCGCGTGGTGAGATGAATGAGCAGCAGATGCAGCAACCGGGTGAAGCGCTGGTTTCCATTCGCCAGCGCGGCGGCTTCTTCGACCATTTCCTGGGCATTCTTGGGTTCGCTGTACAGGCGGCGCAGCGACGCGAAGACTTCCACATTGGCGGTGTCGAGGCGCCGCTTGGCATTTACCAACGGTTCGGTTCGTCCCGTCCCTTCGGCCAGGCTGGCGCAGAGCAGGTCCAGATACTCGCGCGCCGCCAGCAGGGCCCGGGCGAGGATGGGCTGGAACCGATCCCGCTCCCACGAGGGCCAGAAAAGATGCGCCGCGAGCAAGGCCAGGATGCCGCCCGCCAGGGTACAGCCCACGCGTTCCGCGGTGAGGCTCCAGGTGACGGGACCGCCGATTTCCGTAAGCAACACCACCATGAGCGTGACGAAGATCACCGCGATGCCGTAGCGACGTTTCAAAAAATACGCAAAAAGGAACGTCGTGCCCGCCACCGCCGTGATGAGCACCGGATGTGGCAGGCTCAGGAAGAGGACCAGCGAGGCAAGCGCGCTGCCGGTGACGGTTCCAAAAACCCGCTCCGCCGCTCGCTGACGCGTGGAGCCGTAATCGGGCTGCATCACCACCACGAAGGTAAGCGGCAGCCAGTAACCGTGAGGGATGTCGAACCACCGGTAGAGAAAGACGCCGCCCACCATCACGACCCCGAAGCGGATGATGAACCGCAGCAACGCGCGATCCAGCCGGGGGCTGAGATTCAAGGCCGCACCAAGCGAGCCGAGCTTCCAGGTATGAAGGTCGCTAAGTTCCAGCGAGAAGGCGCCGCGCTCGCTCGCGCGGTCAATGGTTTCGCGCAGGGCATTTTTCGTCACCGGCAGCAGGCACTCGAGCTGGCCGAGAATTTCCACGAGCTGGCCCGCATTGGGCAGCGCCTCCGCATGGGCAAGCACCCGCCCGCGCGCCGCGCCAATGAGGCTGGCCAGCCGCCGCAGGCGAACGTCGAAGGCGGCCAGATGCGCGGGCTGCCGCGAGACCAGCGTGATCGCAGCCGAGCGCAGGAGGTTCTCCAGCGAGCGCAGCATGGGCTGCAGGGATTGCATCACCTTGGCGCGGGAGCGTGGATTCTCAATCGCCTCCACCATGGTCTGAAGCGCCATCGCCCGGGTGGTGATCTGCGCCGAAAGCAGATGCAGCCGTTCCAACCGGCTCACAATGGTGCCCATGCGCCGGGAGCCCGCCGTTTGCAGGATGGCCAGGGTGCGGTCCAGCGTCTCGCGCTGGCGCCCTTCGCGCAAGGTCACCGCGGCGTTGCGCTCCTCGCAATCCTCCACCCCCTCGTCGTTCAAAGCGGCCACCAGATCCGCCGCCGCCAGCCAGCACTCCGCCGTCGCCGCGCGCAATGGGTGTTGCGGGCGGAAGGGCCAGAGCGCCATTTGAATGACCACCCCCAACACGCCACCCGCCAGGGCGGCTCCCGCATGGGCCACCAGCGCATGCGCATGCACCGGCAGCGACATGGTGACGAGATAAATGAGCGTCACCGGCGCGGCGAGCGCGGCACCATACTCCGCGCTCAAGTGCCGCAAGCCCCCGGCGACCACCGCGATGAAAACCGTGCATAGCACCGCCGCCCACAAGTGGCTTGCCGCCAGCCCGCCCATCATGGCGGAAATCGCATACAGCATTGTGCCCGAAAACAAAAACGCCAGCCGCAGTGAATAGGAGCCGCGCAGGTCCACCATCGCGAGGCTCTGCGCCGCGATCGCTCCCAGCGTAAGATCCAGCGGAATCCGCCCTGTCTCCGCCAGCAGCAGCGGGATTACCATCCCGAGCGTCGCCCGAATGCCACGCGCCACGTCGGGGCTGGCGTTCTCCTTGAACGCCTCCAGCCAGGCAAACGGGGGCTTTCGCGTTCCAATCATCGGGCTACGGCAAGGTTCTTCATCTGCGCCCGCCATTACCGCCTGATCCTGTTGCTAAATCAAGTCCCCTCACGGGAATGTCGGGCTCCCGGGCATTTCTTACAGAGATTGCACTTGTCAGCCCCCCACATCGAAGGCAACTTCCGGCCAATGGCCGGGCTCCGCACATGTCTCATTTTCCTGCTCGCCCTTTGCACGGCAAAGGCGGCGGACTGGACGCTCATCAAACGCGGTGGACGCGACTACGTGACGCTGCAAAACGTCGCCCAGTTCTATCAGCTCAATAATGTCACGCGCGCCGGCAACAGTCTTTCCCTTTCCGGCGGCGGCCATTTCATCCGGGGCGGCTCGGGCTCCAGCGAGCTTTATATCAATAACTTGAAGTTCATTCTCAGCTACCCGGTCGAGGACTTCGAGGGCCAGCCCATCATCTCGCGCATGGATTTGGTCAAGGTGCTCGACCCGGTGATGCGCCCCAGCCGCATCCCGAGCGCGGGCCTCGTGGATACGGTGGTGCTCGATCCCGGCCATGGTGCGCAGGACAACGGCGCCTGGGGCCCCTACGGTTTTGAGAAAACCTATGCGCTGGATGTCGCCTTTCGCGCCCGGCAGCTTTTGCAAGCCATGGGCTTGAAGGTGTTCATGACCCGCTCGGATGACACCTTCATTCCGCTCGAAGACCGCGTGCGCTTCGCCAACCGCAACCGGAATGCCCTCTTCATCGCCATCCATTTCAATTCCGGGCAGGCGGCCGCCACCGGCGTGGAGACCTACACCCTCGCCCCGCGCGGCGTGCCCTCGATGGCTGCCGATGGCCCGAAGCTCTCCGATTACAATCCCTGCCCCGACAACATTAACGACCCGGAAAACATCGCACTCGCCTGCGCCATGCACGCCTCGATGGTTTCCGCGACGCAGATGTATGATCGCGGCATCAAGCGCGCCCGCTTCGTCGTCATCCGCGACATTACCATCCCCGGCGTGCTGGTGGAGGGCGGCTTCCTGAGCAATCCTTCCGATGCGCGCCGCATCGCCACGCCCGAATATCGTCAGACCCTCGCCGCCGCGATCGCCCGTGCAGTACGCAATTACCGCAATGCAGTCGGCCCCACCGCGCTGGCTGCAGCCCAGCCTTCTCCAACCCCCGGCGAAGTGGATGCCCGCTCCACCTTCAAAGGCATGAGCGAGTCGCCGAACATGCCGACGGTCATCACCCCCACCGCGCATTAAGCCCGTGACTGCCCCTTCTCCCGAGCCGGCCAGCCAGGGCGCGTCGCAGCCGATCGGCGTCTTCGATTCCGGCTATGGCGGGCTCAGCGTTCTTCGTCAGTTGCGCCGCACGCTCCCTCAATTCGACTACACCTATCTCGGCGACAGCGGGCGTGCGCCCTATGGCGGACGCGACCTGGAGACGATCCTCGACTTCGCCGAGCAATGCACCGAACTGCTCTTTGCCGAGGGCTGCCGCGTCGTCATTGTTGCATGCCATACCGTGTCGAGCGTGGCCTTGCGCCATCTCCAGCAGCGCTATGCCGATGCCACCCATCGCATCCTCGGGGTCACCATCCCGGCAGCGGAAAATGCAGTCTCCGTCACCCGCGGCCACATCGGCCTGCTCGGCACGGCGCGCACCGTGGCCTCGCACACCTTCCGCACCGAAGTTCACAAGCTCAACGACTCGCTCCGCGTGACCGAAATCGCCGCGCCGCTGCTGGCCCCGATTGTCGAAGAGGGTCTGGAAGCGAGCGAAATCGCCCGCCTCGCCATTCGCGAATATCTCGCGGAAATTGAAGGCGCGGACACGCTGGTGCTCGGCTGCACGCATTATCCCCTGCTCCGGGCGGTCTTTGAGGAAAGCGTCCCGAGCAATGTCTCGATTCTCGATCCCGCACCTTTTGTTGCCAAGCGTTTTGCGAACTGGCTGGAGCGGCACCCAGAATTCGCGCCCTCCAGCAGAGACAGCCTGCGCGTCCTTTCCTCGGGCGACACCGCCCTCTTCGCGGAAAACGGTGCGCGCTTCCTGGGCACCGCCCTCCCCGCCGTCGAGCACGTCGCCGAACGCCACGGGCGGCTGGTTCACGCCATCAACGGCAGCGAACCGGTGGGGCAATTCGTGCGTTAATCAATCCCCCAAGGAGCGGGAGAATCTCTCGGGGCGTCTTTAACTTCATCCAGTTCTTGAAGTTCCAGAACGCAGCAGACTGGTTAAGCATTGAGAATTTTAAGGATTCGCTTAAAAGCCGCTGATGTCTCTGGATATCCACGTCATGCCCTTGGGAAAATTCTGGGCCGGCGAATATACGACTGGCGCGGAACGATTCGCCACCGCGCAGGGGATTCCCTACACCCGCAGCAGCCCGAAGGGGATTGCGCCTCGCGACCAGGCTTACAAGGCGGCGAAAAACGTGCGGCAATGGATGGAACAGGGCAGCTTCCTCACCGAACCGGCCTGGGAAGATGATGGCGAGATTGTTTTCTCCGAGCAGTTCCGTTTCGAGGCTTTGCACGCCGTAAAGGCGTATGCGGCGCATCAAGAGCGCTCGGACGAAGTATTCAATGCGACGACCGACTTCACGGAAGCTCCGTTCATCAAGCGCGTATATGCCGGAGCCCAGACCGACTTTCCCCACCTCATTCACCACGAGGACAACACCGGCTTTTATGTGCCGCTGGATTTTCCCCATCCCAAGAAACTGATGGGGCAGCCGCCGACTGTCGGCTCCTCGATCAAACTCATGATGGAACTGGCCACCCTGCGCCGCAAGCTGGGCCCGCTCCCGACCTATGAGGAATGGCAGGCGGGCACTCCCATCGAGGCTGAGAATCCCAGCCTCGAATGGGTGAAATATGGCGTCCTCTTTCTCTACCAGGCTTGCTGGCTCTCGGTGCAGCACCGGCTGCCCATCATCATTGATGGCTGACCAGCCTACAGCCCTTTGTCCGTGACTGCGCCTTCGCTGGCGGTGCTGACGAGGGCGGCGTACTTGGCGAGCGCGCCGCGATGGTAGCGAGGCTTGGGCTGCTTCCACTTGGCGAGGCGCTTCGCGATTTCGTCCTCGGAAATGTCGAGGGTGATCGCGCGCGTCTCGGCATCGATGGTGATTGAGTCGCCGTTCTTCACGATGGCGATGACGCCGCCGACGTAGGCCTCGGGCGTGATGTGGCCGACCACAAAACCGTGGCTGCCGCCGGAGAAACGTCCATCGGTGATGAGGGCGACCTCCTTGCCGAGGCCCTTGCCCATCACGGCGCTGGTCGGCGAAAGCATCTCGCGCATGCCGGGGCCGCCCTGCGGGCCTTCGCTGCGGATCACGATCACATGGCCTTTCTTGATGGTGCCGTCGAGGATCGCCTTGAGCGCGGCCTCTTCACCCTCGAACACGCGGGCTTTACCGGTGAACTTGAGACCTTCCTTGCCGCTGATCTTGGCCACGGCGCCCTGTGAGGCGAGGTTGCCGTAGAGGATGACGAGATGGCTGTCCTTCTTAATCGGGTCGCTGAAGGGTTTCACGATCTCCTGGCCCTTCGGGTAGGGCTTCACGTTCGCGAGATTTTCCTTCACCGTCTTGCCGGTGACGGTGAGGCAGTCGCCGTGAAGCAGGCCGGCGTCGAGCAGCATTTTCATGAGCGGGGTGATGCCGCCGAGGGCCACGAGCTCGCTCACGAGGAAGCGGCCACTGGGCTTGAGATCGGCGAGTACGGGGACGCGCTTGCCGATGCGGGTGAAGTCATCAATCGTGAGCTTCACGTTGGCTGCGTGAGCCATCGCGAGCAGGTGCAGCACCGCATTGGTCGAGCCGCCGAGGGCGATGACGACGGTGATCGCGTTTTCAAACGCCTCCTTCGTCATGATGTCGAGCGGGCGGATGTTGCGTTTGATGAGATTCATCACCGCTGCGCCGGCGCCGCGGGAGTCCACCAGCTTCGCAGTGGAAACGGCATCCTGCGAAGAGCTGTTCGCCAGGCTCATGCCGAGCGCTTCGATGGCGGAGGCCATCGTGTTCGCGGTGTACATGCCACCGCAGGAGCCGGCGCCGGGCATGGCATGCTCTTCGATGAGCTGGAGTTCCTTGTCGCTGACCACGCCATTGGCATGGCCACCCACGGCCTCGAAGCAGGAAACGATGTCGAGCTTCTTCTCGGCGAGGATCGCGGCGCGATCCTTCTTGAGCTTCTGGCTCGCGAGAATGCCGCCGATGCAGCCGGGAAGAATGGTGCCGCCATAGACGAACACGGCGGGACGATTGAGCCGCGCCATTGCGATGAGACAACCGGGCATGTTCTTGTCGCAGCCGCCGATCGCGACCACGCCGTCAAAGCCTTCGCAGCCGGCCACGGCCTCGATGCTGTCCGCAATGATTTCGCGCGAGACGAGCGAATACTTCATGCCCTCGGTGCCCATGCTGATGCCGTCGGAAATCCCCATCGAGCTGAAAACCACGCCCTTGCCGCCGGACTCGTTCACGCCGGACTCGGCTTCGCGGGCAAGCTTGTCGATGTGCATGTTGCAGGGCGTGACCTCGTTCCAAAGCGAGGCGATGCCGACCTGCGACTTCTTGAAATCCCCGCGCGTGAAGCCCAGCGCGTGCAGCATGCCGCGGCTGGCGGCGCGCTCGGCGCCATCGACGACCAGCGAGGAAAACTGACGATGCGCGGCCGGGGTGGATTTGGGCGCGGATTTCTTGGCCGGGGCCTTGGCGGACTTTTTGGCAGCAGGAGTCTTCATAGATTTGGAAAAAACGGGACGGACACTATAATGCGGTTTTGTCGCGATGCGTAAGCAAAATTCTTGAGGGGAGATTAACCATGAAGGACACGGAGCACACAGAAGGAGAAGCAATTTAACCGCGGATGACGCGGATGGGCACGGATACGCAGAGGAGAAGGTGCGAGCGCAGCGCACGAGGCTGGAGCCTGGTCACGAGGGAAAAGGAACAGGCAAATCGATGGTATGCTACAACCCGTAAACTCGCTTGGCGCAGGCATCGATTCGATTTAATCCTCTATCCATGTTCATCGCCCGCGTTCATCACGTTGCCATCATCAGCTCGGACTATGCGCGGGCGAAGGATTTCTATGTGCGCATCCTGGGGCTGCCGGTGATCTCCGAGGTTTATCGGGAAGAGCGGAAATCCTACAAGCTCGACCTCGGGCTGCCGGATGGCACGCAGATCGAGCTCTTTTCTTTTCCCGGGCCACCACCGCGACCATCCTATCCCGAGGCCTGCGGGCTGCGGCATCTGGCCTTCGAGGTGGAGAATATCGAAGAGGCGGTCGCGGTGCTGAACGAGAACCAGGTGAACACGGAACCCCTTCGCGTGGACCCGGTGACTGGGAAACGATTCACCTTTTTCAGCGATCCCGACGGGCTGCCGCTGGAACTTTACGAGCGTTAAAAACCAGCGGGGCCACCTCGCTTTGTGCTTGGCGCGTCGATTCAAGATCGGTAGGCTGCGAGCCCACAAACCATGAATCCCCAGGATCCGACCCCAATCGTGGGTTCCCAAACGGACGTCGCTCCGCTTGGTCGCACCCAATCGCCCACTCCACACGAAGCACCTGCCGGACTGACGCCATCGATCCCCTGGGACCAGATTGCCGAGGAACCCGACTTTAAAAAGCTGGTCGCCAGCAAGGCGGCCTTCGTCGCACCCGCCAGCGCCTTCTTCCTCATCTATTACTTCGCCCTGCCGATTCTGGTCGGCTGGTTCCCGGACCTGATGAAAACGAAAGTCGGCGTCGTGAACTATGCCTATCTCTTTGCACTCTCGCAATTTTTCATGGCCTGGATCGTCGCCATTTTCTACGTGACCAAGGCCGTCCACTGGGACAAGGCCGCCGCCGCGTTGCTCAGCAAGTTCGACCGCTAAACCTTCCCCACCAATTATCCCCATGCTTACCTCGATGCTTCCCATCGCTGCCGCGGCTGCGGCGGCCGAACCGGCCCCCAAGATGAATCCCGTGGCGCTTACGATGTTCCTCGCGTTCGTCGCCGCCACCCTCATCATCACCTACTTCAGCGCCCGCAAGTCCAAGGGCAGCAGCGCCTACTTCGCCGCCGGGCGTCGTATCACCGGCTGGCAAAACGGCCTCGCGATCAGCGGCGACTATATGAGCGCCGCCAGCTTCCTCGGCATCGCCGGGATGATCGCCACCAAGGGCTATGACGGGTTCATGTATTCGGTCGGCTTTCTGGTGGCCTACCTCACGGTGCTGCTCATCGTGGCCGAGCCCCTGCGCAACGCCGGCAAATACACCATGGCCGATCTGCTCGCCTATCGCCTCCAGCAGCGCCCCGTGCGTGCGGTGGGCTCGCTGAGCACCCTCACCGTTTCCACCTTCTACATGATCGCGCAGATGATCGGCGCGGGCACGCTGGTGAAGGTGCTGCTCCCGGGCATCAGCTATGAATGGGCGGTCTCCGGCGTCGGTCTGCTCATGATCATCTACGTGGTCTTCGGCGGCATGCTCGCGACCACCTGGGTGCAGATCACCAAGGCGGTGCTGCTCCTTACTGGCACTTTCCTGCTCAGCCTGATGGTGCTCCAGCATTTCGGCTTCAGTTTCACCAAATTCTTCGACGCCATTGCCCAGGTGCCGGTCGTTGATCCGAAAACCAAGGAAACGGTGATGAAGAACTTCCTCAACCCCGGGCTCGTCTATGGCAAAACCGCCACCAACCCATGGGGACCGCTGGATCTCTTCTCCCTCGGCCTCGCGCTGGTCTTCGGCACAGCCGGATTGCCGCACGTGCTGGTCCGCTTCTATACCGTGCCGGATGCCAAGACGGCCCGTTCCTCGGTGGTCTGGGCGATGTTCCTGATCGGTGGCTTCTACATTCTCACCACCTTCCTCGGTTTCGGCGCGGCGACGATTCTGACTCCCGGCCACATCCTGGTCGGCGGCAAGCCGAATGACAACATGGCCGCCCCGCTGCTGGCCCAGGCGCTCGGTGGTGAAATCTTCTTCGCCTTCATCAGCGCGGTGGCCTTTGCCACCATCCTCGCGGTGGTTGCCGGTCTCACCATCAGCGCCAGCACGAGCTTTGCGCACGATTTCTACTCGAACGTGATTCACCACGGGAAAGAAAACCGCCCCGGTGAAGAGGTGAAAGTGGCCCGCATCACGGCGTTCGTCGTGGGCGCGGTCTCGATCTTCCTCGCGATCAAGCTGCAATCCACCAACGTGGCCTTCCTCGTCGGCCTCGCCTTTGCGGTCGCCGCCAGCGCGAACCTGCCCGCAATCGTGCTCTCGATCTTCTGGAAGCGCTTCAACACCGCAGGTGCGGTTACCGGCCTGCTCGTGGGGCTGGTCTCCAGCATTGCCCTGATCATCATCAGCCCCAGCATCATGGGCATTGATCCGGCGGGCACCGCTCCGGCGCTCATGCACATCATCCAGCACGCCGCGATCTTCCCGCTGAAGAACCCCGGCATCGTGAGCATCCCGCTCGGCTTCTTTGCGGCGGTCATTGCGACGCTGCTCACCCGGGAGCCCTCAGCTGAAGCCAAGTTCAACGAGATGTTCGTGCGCGGCAACACCGGCCTTGGCGCCGAAAAGGCCACCGCCCACTAAACGCAGCCACCGCAGATTACTGAAAATACCGCCGCCGACAAGGTGGCGGTATTTTTTTGTCCCTAATCCACTCGATTCATCCCGGCTTCGCCTGTAATCTCCCGGCACTTGCATGAGTGATCCCGCCCGCAACCCCCTTGCCTCCCTGCTCCTGGAGCACTTGCAAAGCAACGGGCCACAATCGTTCCAGTGGTTCATGGAGCAGGCGCTCTACCATCCAGAGCATGGATATTACGCCAGCGGACGCGCCGTGATCGGACGCCAGGGTGACTTTTTTACCAATGTCAGCGTGGGGCCGCTGTTCGGCCGGTTGATCGGCATTCAGTTGGAGGAGATGTGGCGGCGACTGGAGTGCCCCGAGGAGTTTACGATTGTTGAACAGGGTGCAGCGGGCGGCGAGTTCGCCCACGATCTATTGAGCGCTCTCACCGGCGCGGTTCGGGAAGTGGTGCGCTATGTGATCGTCGAGCCTTTCCCGGCCTGGCAGCAGCGGCAGGCCGGGCGGCTGAGTGGCTGGACGAATGTCTCCTGGGTGGATTCGCTCCCGGCGCTGGCTCCTTTTACCGGGGTGCATTTTTCCAATGAACTGCTGGATGCCTTCCCCGTGCAGCGGCTGGCGTTTCGAAACGGGCGCTGGATCGAACGCCGCGTCGAAGCGCGCGCCGGTCAAATCGCATGGTGCGACGGCCCGCCCGCCCAGGGACCACTGCCACCCGCGGCAGAAGAGGGATGCGAAACCGAGATCTGCCCCGCCCGCCTCGACTGGCTCGATGCGCTGGCGACCACGTTGGAACGCGGGTATGTGCTGGCGGTGGACTACGGCTTTCCCCGCGAGGTCTATCACCTGCCCGAGCGCCGGGAAGGCACGCTCACGGGCTACGCGCACCACCGGCGCGTGGACGATGTATTGCAGCATCCCGGCGAGGTGGACCTCACCGCGCATGTGGAATTCACCAGCCTCGCGGAGCAGGCCCAGGCACTGGGAATGCAGGTCGCCGGGTTCACCGACCAGCATCACTTCATCACGGCGCTCGGGCTACGACATTTCAAGGAAGGCGAGGCCCCGCAGACTCCCGCCGCGCAAAAAGAACGCCGCGCCTTTACGACCTTGATGCACCCCCAACTGATGGGACTGGGGTTCCAGGCCCTGGCCCTGGCCAAAAATGCCCCCATCTCCCCACCGTTGGCGGGTTTTTCACTGGCATCAAAAAAATTCCCGTGATAAGACTTTATCACGCTCGATGCAGGCGGATCTGTTCTCGATGGGGCCAAATTGTAAGGTGTAGGTAAAGTCATTTGACCGGGGCAACGGGAGGAACATTTTTTGCTTAGTTAAATCGCGACCCATATGCGCAAATCCTTCATTTTTTCCCTGGCGTTTTTCCCCTGGCTGGCCGCCACCTCTTTCGGCGCCAGTTACACCAGCAAGGGCACCGCAGGGGAAACTCTCGCCACCGCCGAAGTCGTGAGCGGCAGTGGATCGCTCGACAGCATCAGCGGCTCCCTGGCCATCAATAACAATCTCTCCACGGGCAATCTGTTTGAGATTTATATTAGCGACACCTCCGCCTTTTCCGCCTCCACGGCGATGACCCAGCTCGGAGTGAACAATTTCGACACGGTGCTTTATCTCTTCACCTCCACCGGCACCGCCGTCGAGATGAACGACGACACTTCCACCACCGACCAGTCGCTGCTGCCCTCCGGCTCCTCCATTCTCTCATCCCTCTCCGTCGGCGTTTATTATCTGCTCATCGAAGGCGCCGGGCGCTCCCCCATTGATTCCAGCGGAATCTCTCTCTTCACCACCGGCTCCGATCCCACCCAGGTCTATGGAGCCAACAGCTCGGCGGGAGCCCTCGCCGCCATCACGGGCAATTCAAGTTACGGCGGCAGCTACGACATCGTGCTTACCGGCGCACAATTCATCACCGCCCCCGAGCCTTCGTCGATTTGCCTGCTGGCGACCGCGATCCTGCTGCCGGTGCTCCGCCGTCGTTTCCTTCGCTAATTCCCGCCCCTCGCCATGACCGAACCGCTTCTCTCCCGTCGAAACCTGCTCCTGGCCGCGGCGCTCACCGCGCTCCTGCCCATTGGAGCCCATGCCGCCAACCGCAAGCTGGAACTGGACCTCCGCACCCAGAACCGCCGGGCCGAGGCGGCAAACGCCCTGCCAGCCAACCTGGGCCGTGGCCTGCGCATGATGGTCGCCACTTACAATGACACCACCGGCACCAACGAGGACCGGCGGACCGATCTGGCCACCCAGGAATTTGCCGATGCCCAGCGGGACCACCAGCATCGCATCCTGGTGGATATCTACCTCGACGGAAGCCAGACGATGGCCGACGTGGAAAAGCAGGTGAAAAAGATGGGGGGTAAAATCAGTGCCGAAGTGGACTGGTACCGCCAGGGGCTCGTCACCGCCTGGGTTCCATTGAAGAAGGCGGAGAAACTGGCCACCACCTATGGCGTGAGCGCCGTAAACCTGACCCTCAAACCACAGACCCTCGTCGGCCGCGTGACCTCGCAGGGAGTGACTGTGCTCAATACTACCGCCGTCAATACCAGCGGCTACCTCGGCAGCGGGGTAAAGGTGGGCGTGCTCTCCGACAGCTACGACGATGCGGTTTCCTATCGTTCTGACTCCGGGTTCACCCGCGCCTCCACCGATGTGGCCACGGGTGATCTGCCCGGCTCTGGCAACTCCAATTACCCCACCGCCGTCACCATCGTGCAGGATGGCTCATCCACCAGCACGGATACCGATGAGGGCCGGGCCATGCTGCAAATCATTCACGATGTGGCCCCGGCGGCCAAGCTGGCCTTCGCCACCGCCGGCACTTCGGAAAGCACCATGGCGACCAACATCGGGCTGCTCCAGAGCAGCGCCGCGTGCAACGTGATCTGTGACGACGTCTTTTTCTATGCTGAGCCGATGTTCTCCGACGGGGTGATCGCGCAGGCCGTGGACAAGGTGACTGCCAAGGGCATTCCTTACTTCTCGGCCGCCGGAAATGAAGGTGCGTCGGGGTATGCAGCGGATTTCAGCGGCATCAGCAAAGCGACCGGGCTCACCCAGGCGGCGGCGGAAGGCGTCACCACCTCCACCATTTCCAGCACGGAATCCAATGTCATCTACCAGTTCCACAGCTTTGGAACCGACAGCAGCGGCAACCCGATTGTCGTGCAAAACATCACCACCGGCGCGGCCGCTGCTCTCCTCGACTTCCAGTGGGATGATCCCTTCGATGTCACCGGCGGGGTCACGGCGGATTTTGACATCCTCGTCTTCAATTCCAGCGGCAGCTATCTGGCCTCGCTGAGCAGCACGGATTCCAACAACTCCACCAAGGAGCCGATCGAGCTGCCCGCCTCCACGCTCTCAGCCAGCACCAGCTACAAGATTTGCATCGTCCTCACCACCCGCATCTCCTCCGCTTCGCGCAAGGCCAGCCATCTGCGCTACGTGGCGATCACGGATGACGCAATCACCGGCGATTACATCACCAGTTCGTCGCCCACCACCTTCGGGCATGCCTGCGCCGGGTCCGCCGTGGGGGTCGCGGCGTACGACTACGACATCATCCCCACCACGACCAGCCACACCTACAAGCCGCTGCTGGAGGACTATTCGTCCAACGGGCCCGTTTACATTTATTTCGACAGCGCGGGCAACCGGCTTTCCTCCCCCATTCTCCGGCGCCAGCCGACGATTGCCGCGGTGGATGGCGTCAACACCACCTTCTTCCCGGCCAGCTCCAGCGGCGTCAGCGCCAATGATACGGAAGGCGACGGATACCCCAATTTCTATGGCACCAGCGCCGCCACGCCGCATGCCGCGGGCATCGCGGCCCTCCTGATTAACGCCGCCACGGTCAATAATCTGGGCACCCTCACCCCGGCGGATATCCGCACGATCATGATCAACAGCGCGAAGAAGACGACCGACCAGGACCCGAGCTTCAGCAGCGCCACCGCTGGTCCAGTAACCGTCACCGCCAACGGCGATACCAGCAATACCAGCGCAAGCAGCACCGGCTTCTTCAAGGTGAGCTACAATGGCACCAGCGGCCAGTTGCTGACCAAGCTCACGATTGATCTCTCGCCCGTGGGCCTGCATTTCGATACCAGCGCTTCCACCGGCCTGCCCTTCACGATTGGCACCACCAGCGGGAGCACCACGCCCGCCTTCAATGGAACGCCCACCGTGAGCACCGGCTCGGCCGCCACGAACAGCACGGAGAAGGCGACGATCAACTTCAACAATTTCTTTTCGGGCGACACCCTCAGCTTCGGCGTGGATCGGGACGAGGATCTCACCAATGCCGAAGGCAACGGCGCCGATGAAATCGGCGGGCTCACCACCGCGGGTGGTGCCACCATCTCCGTGATCGTCAATGGCACCACCTACACCGGCACTTTTTACAACAGCCTCAGCGGCGTTTATAACTACAAGGCCGGCTACGGCCTGTTGAACGCACAGGCGGCAGTGAGTTATCTGCTGGGGCTATAAGCCATCTTATTGGGCCGGCGGCGCACTTGATCGCAGGTGCCTCGATTTCCAGAGCGCGTAAATCACCGGATAGATGAGCAGTTCCATGAGAGCCGAGGTGATCACGCCGCCCACCATCGGCGCGGCGATCCGCTTCATCACGTCCGCTCCGCCTGGGTCACGGGTGCCCACATGATCGGCAGGAGCCCGAAGACGATGGCGCAGACCGTCATGATCTTTGGGCGAATGCGTTGCACCGCCCCGGCCCGTACCGCTTCGTAGAGGTCTTCACGGCTGTTGAGCCTCCCTTCCCGACGAAACTTTTCCCACGCCTGCTCGAGGTAAAGCAACATTACCACCCCCGTCTCCGCATCGAGCCCGGCCAGGGCAATCAATCCCACCCACACGGCCACGCTGAGGTTGTAGCCGAGCAGATAGAGCGTCCAAAATGCGCCGACCAAAGAAAACGGCACCGCCAGCATCACGATGCCGGTTTTCAGAGCCGACTTCGTGTTGAGATAGATCAGCACAAAAATAATCAGCAACGTAAAGGGCACCACCACCTGCAACGTGCGTTCGGCGGCCTTGAGGTATTCAAACTGGCCGGCCCATTGGAGATAATAGCCGGGCGGCATTGGCACCGTGGCCGCAATTCGCCCGGAAGCACGGCGCACATAGCCATCGATGTCACTGGTTGTCACATCCACGAAGACAAAGCCCACGAGCTGCCCGTTTTCATTGCGGATGCTGGGCGCGCCGGTGCGAAAGCGAATGTCCGCCAGCAGGCCAAGCGGCACCTGCGCACCGGTCGGCGTGGGCACCAGCACCCGTTTCAATGCATCGAGGTCCTGCCGAAAATCGGGCGCATACCGAACGCTGACGCCATAGCGCTCGCGCCCTTCCACCGTGGTGGTCACGGTCCGGCCGCCAATCGCCGTTTCCACGATGTCGTTCACCTCGCCCACCCGCAGGCCATAGCGGGCGGTGACCTCCCGATTGACGGTGAAATCCAAAAAGTAACCACCGGTGGTGCGCTCGGCGAAAGCGCTCCGGGTATCGGGAAACCCGTTGAGCGCCTGCTCAATCTGCGTGGCGATGGCCTCGATGTGGCCGAGGTCCGGACCAAAAACTTTGATCCCCAGCTTGCTCCGAAAGCCGGTGGTCAGCATTTCCGTGCGCGTCTGGATCGGCATCCAAAAGATGTTCGCCATCCCCGGCGTCTTGAGGCGTTCGTTCATCCCGGCGATCAGCTTTTCCCACGTCATCCCGGGGCGCCACTGGTCGGGCGGCTTCAAAGCGATGACGGTTTCAAACATGGAGAGCGGGGCCGGATCGGTGGGCGTATCGGCTTGCCCGGCTTTTCCAAACACACTCTGCACCTCGGGAATCTGCCGTAACTGGCGGTCCTGGATTTGCAGGATTTTCGTGGCCTCGGTAATGGACATCCCCGGAATCGCCGTGGGCATGTAGAGGATGGTCCCTTCGTTCAGCGGCGGCATGAATTCCTTGCCCAGGTTCAGAAAAGGCCAGGCCGTCGCGGCCAGTAAAAGCAACGCCAGCCCCAGGGTCAGCCATTTCCAGCGCAACACCCAGTTCACCAGCGGGCGATAGGCCCAGAGCAGCAGGCGGTTGACCGGGTTTTTCAGTTCCGGCGTGATGCGGCCGCGAATGAGCAAGGTCATCAGCACCGGCACCAGCGTCACCGCCAGCACCGCGGCAAAGAGCATGGAGAAGGTCTTGGTATAAGCCAGCGGCTTGAAGAGGCGCCCCTCCTGCGCGCCCAACGAAAACACCGGAACGAAACTCACGGTGATGACCAGCAGGGAGAAGAACAGCGGACGCCCCACGGTCTTTGCCGCCTGCACGATCACCCGCACCCGCTCCCGCGAGTCGGGCTCCCGGCCCTGCTCGTGCCGGAACCGCTCCAGTGCGGTGTGGGCATTTTCCACCATCACGATTGCCGCATCCACCATCGCCCCGATCGCAATCGCAATCCCGCCCAGCGACATGATGTTGCTGGTGAGCCCCATTTTCCACATGGGGAGGAATGAGAGCAAAATCGCGATGGGCAGGGTCACAATCGCCACCAGCGCAGAACGCACATGCCAGAGGAAGACGAGGCACACCAGCGCCACCACCACACTTTCCTCCACCAGCTTGTCGCGCAACGTGGCAATCGCGCGCTGGATGAGATCGCTGCGATCATAGACGGGAACGATTTCCACGCCCTCCGGCAGCGAGCCCTGGATTTGTCGGAGCTTCGCCTTGATCCCGTTGATGACGCTCAACGCATTCTCGCCATAGCGCATCACCACGATCCCGCCCACGGTCTCCCCCTCGCCATTCAGTTCAGCCACGCCCCGGCGAAGGGCGGAGCCCAAATGCACCGTGCCCACGCTTTTCAAATAAACCGGCGTGCCGTTCTCCACCCGCAGCACGATATTTTCAATGTCCTCCGGTTTCTTGATGTAACCGCGTCCGCGCACGTAATACTCCGTCGTGGAGACCTCGAAGGTCTTGCCGCCGACATCGGCATTGCTGCCTTTGATCGCCTCCACTACTTCGGAGAGCGGGATGTGGAATGCCGCCAGCGCGTTCGGGTTCAGGTCCACCTGGTATTCTTTGATGAAACCTCCGACCGGTGCGATTTCCGCCACGCCTTTGACCGAGCCCAGCGCATAGCGAAGGTTCCAGTCCTGCAACGAGCGTAATTCCGCAAGGTTGTGTTTTCCGCTCCGGTCCACCAGCGCGTATTCATAGACCCAGCCCACCCCGGTGGCATCCGGCCCAATGACGGGATTGACTCCCTCGGGCAGGGAATTGCGGAGGCTGTTGAGATATTCCAGCACCCGCGAACGTGCCCAGTAGATGTCCGTGCCATCCTCGAAAATCACGTACACGAACGCCTTCCCAAACATGGACTCGCCGCGAACGAATTTCACTTTGGGCGCGGCGATGAATTGCGAGGAAATCGGATAGGTCACCTGATCTTCCACCAGGTCCGGCGACCGGCCAGCCCAGTCGGTATAAACGATCACCTGCACATCGCTCAAATCGGGAATGGCATCCAGCGGGATATGGAGCAACCCATAGAGCCCGGCCGCAATGGCAAAGATGGTGCCGATAAAAACCAGCAACCGGTTCCGCGTGCTGGCTTCAATCAACCGCTCGATGAACGTCTCGCGCGCGCAGGGAGCATCAAACTCACTCATGAGCTTCACCTCCAGCCGATTCCGTCAGGGCGGCGGGCGCTTCCTCATTACCAAAATTCTTCAGCGCCCCCTGCACTTGCGCTTCCGCATCAATCAGGAAGTTGGCACTGTTGACGATCCGCTCTCCACTTTTGAGGCCGCTCAGCACTGCATAGTAGTCCCCATATTCCCCCCCCAGCCCCACCTCGCGCGGCTCCAGGCGCCCGCCGCCTTTGTCCACGAAAGCGATGTCGCGCAACCCCGTGGGAATGATCGCACTCACCGGCACCGCCAGCGCCGTTACGGGCGGCGGTTGCAGGAGGGCATCCACATACATGCCGGGATGCAAAAGACCTTCCGGATTTTCCAAATCAATCCGCACCCGCGTGGTGCGCTTTTCGGAATCCACGAACGGCTCTACCGCCGCGACCACGCCCGGGAATACCTGGCCCGGATCGGCTGGAGAACGCACCTGGACGACCGCGCCTTTCCGCAGGGCGGACAGCTCCGATTCATAAAAATCCGCCCAGACCCAGATGCTGGAAAGATCAGTCACCTCCACCAGGGCATCCCCGGCCTTTACGCGATCTCCCTGCCTGGCGGCAATCTTTGCCACCACGCCGCGGAAGGGGGAAAGCAGGGTCAACGTCTCGTCCGGTTTTCCACGCTGGAGGAGCGCCGCAATCTGCTCGTCGCTCATATTCCACAAGCGCAGCCGCGCTTTCGCAGCTTCGGCCAGATCACCGGCCAGCACGCCCCCATTGCGGTCTTTGAAGGCCAGCAGCTCACGCTCCGCCGATTGCAATTCCGGGCTGTAAAGGGACAGCAGTGGCGCCCCTTTCTTCACCGCCTCCCCCGGCGAGGCCACGAAAAGCTGCTGGACATAGCCATCCACGCGCGCGGTGTAAGACCAGCTCCGCCTGGAGTCGGAAGCCACGACTCCGACCGTGCGAATCCCTTTTTGCAAAGAGCGGGACTCAACCGTGGCATAGGTCACTCCGATTTGCTGCTGCCGCTCGACGGGAACGGAAAACTCGTGGGTTTCCGAGACTGGTGAATGTACGGCTGGCACCAGTCCTTTCTTGAAGACCGGCACTAAATCCATGCCACAAATGGGGCACTTGCCGGGAACTTTTGAATGCACCGATGGGTGCATCGTACAGGTGTAATAATCAATGTTGTTTTGCGCCTGAACGGCGGGTTTGGAGCAGGCCCCGAGCCCGGTGAGGAGCAGGACAAGCACGATCGCTTTTAGGAAAATTTTCATGAACTGAACGGGCACCGAAAGATGCCCCTGGCATACGTTGGGTGACTGGAAACGGAGAAAGGCGTGCCGGAAAAAGGCACACCCCGGGCGGGAAAAGCCCCGGGCTCAGGTCAGGCGGATGCAGAGTTGCGCCAGCGAAAGGAAGGCGCGGGAGGGAGAAGAATCCTGGGGAACGTTGGAACGGATCTCACTATTGGGACAAGCCTCGTGGATCGTGAAACAGGCAACCGCGCGAACCAGCAGCGGATCGAGCTGAAAACCCTGACGACCGGAAGACTGGGGGCCGGCTGGCTGCGATTGCTCCGTCTTCGTGCTCACCGTGCAACACTTCATCGCGCCGCAACACCCGTGACAACTGGGCGTGCGGGCCGACATGCCAGCCATCTTGCAAACCGGAACCCCGATTGGGGAAGCGGAAGAAACCGATCCCAGCGCCACCAGCAAAAGCACCATCACTCCCTTTAACAGGCGAGCCCAAGTGCTGTGCTGTAAGTTCAGTTGGCTCATTTCGCGGGAGGTCAGACGTGTCGCTGCCGGAATGCGTGCAAACTTCGCCCTCGGTTCGCAAAAGTCGAGCAATTTACGAGCGGGCCGCCCCCAGTTCGCCGGGGAGATTTCCGCGGAATGATTTTTGCTGGAAAGAAACAGCCCCGGGTTGAAAAGCCGCTCCCCATGGAGAAAGGTGTGCCCCGTTGAGGAAAATCGAACGTATCCATCATTATGTATTTTCGTAAGCTGCGCCATCTGGCCCTGCCGGTTGTTTTCACTGCGGTATCCACCTTCTCTCTCCAAAGCCTGTGGGCGGCGGATGACGAGGAGGCCGACCCCGGGATCCAGGCGCGGGAGGTCGATCAAATCCGCAGCCAGCCGGGCAACCTCGGGCTCGGACTGCGCGCGATGGTCGCCCGCGTGGAGGAGGCTTCGACCGCCACCTCCGGCACCACGGGCACGACCAGCAAAGGCGGCCGCCCCGATGTCCGCGCCATCTTGCAAAATAACGACCTGGCTCAGGCCGATAACAAAAACCGCGTCCTCGTCACCATTCACCTGGATGGAAGCATGACCACGACGGAAGCCCGGGCCGCGATTGAAGCGGCCGGGGGCACGGTCACGGCTGAGCTGCCCTGGTATCGAAAGGGGCTGGTCTCGGCCTGGGTGCCGCTGGGCAAGGTGAAGTCCATCGCCGGTGCCAAGGGAGTTCGCAACATGCGCGTCGCCCCCCGCCGGGAAGCCCGCATTGGCGCAGTCACCTCCCAGGGAGCGGTGGTCCACCATGCCGATACGGTCAATTCCAGCGGCTACAAGGGCTCGGGCGTGACGGTCGGTGTCATTTCCGACAGCTACGATACGGATACCTACGATGCGAACGATCCCGGCTTCAAGACCGCGCATCAGGACGTGGTGAGCGGCGATCTGCCAGGCACCAACAATCCCGATGGCTACACCACGCCGGTCAATGTGGTGGCGGATGACGACGATCCCAACGACTACCCCACCGATGAAGGCCGCGCCATGCTTCAGATCATCCACGATCTGGCCCCGGCTTCCCATCTTGCCTTTTCCACCTGCGGCACAAGTTCGGCCGAATTTGCCAGCAACATCGCGAATCTCTACAGCCACTCCAATTGCCAGGTGATGTGTGACGACATCGGCTTTCCGGACGAGCCGATGTTTTCCGACGGTCCGATCGCTCAGGCCATCGATCAAGTGCATAGCTCGGGCGTGACCTATTTTTCCGCGGCGGGGAATGATGGCAACTCCGGCTATTCCGGAACGTTTACACCCGTGGCCAACGCGCTCGCCAAGACCCGCGCCACGGCGGGCGGCATCCAACTCTCCACCATCCCGCCGGGGGAGATGAACTATATCGCCGAGTGGCACAGCTTCGGCACCAGCACGAACGGCAAGCCCATCGTGGTGCAGAACATTCACACGGTCGATAAAACCGAGCTGGTCTTCCAGTGGGACGATCCCTTCGACGTCGTGCAAAATAACATGAACGGCGTCACCACCGATTACGACATTCTGGTCTTCAATGCGGCGGGCCAGTTTCTCGCTTCCCGCAGCGGGCTGGACATCAATACCAGCACCAACACCAGTCCCAACGCCTCCACCAACGAACCGCTGGAAATCCCCTATCGCGATCTTGCGGCCAAGACTTCCTACAAGATTTGCATCGTGCGGATGAAGGCGGGCAACGGCTCGGGGAGTCATCCGGCCACCCATTTGCGTTACCTCGCCAATGCCTACGACCCGATCACCGGCGATTACATCACAGCCAGCAGTCCCACGAGCTATGGCCATCCCTGCGCCGCCGGCGCCATCGGAGTCGCCGCGTATAATTACGACATCAGCCCCGATCCGGACAATTCGTCCCACACCTTCACCCCCGCCGTTGAATCGTATTCCTCCAACGGCCCGATCACGATCTACATCGACAGCGACGGCAATCGACTGACCACGCCGGAAGACCGCCAGCAACCGGCGATTTCCGCGGTGGACAATGTGGACACCACCTTTTTCCCGCCCTCGCCGACCACGCCAAATCCGAACGACTACGACAGCGACGGTTACCCCAACTTCGCCGGCACCAGCGCGGCCACGCCGCACGCGGCGGCCGTGGCCGCACTGTTGATCAACGCGGCCGCAGTCAACAGCCTCAGCACCCCCTCACCGGCCAAGATTCTTTCCCTGCTCGAGAATAATCCCCAGGGCGAGATCGACCAGGACCCCGGCTACTGCGCCGGAACCGCCGGTTCGGTGACGGTCTCCGCGAGTGGAGACAACCCGACCTCCAAGAAGTTTTTCAAAATCGCCTTCAACGGCAATACCGGGGAACTGCTCACCACGCTGACCATCGACATGAGCCCGGCGGGACTGGTCTTCGACCCCACCGTGAAAAATGGCTACCCCTTCACCGTGGGGCCAACCACCGGCGGTAATGTGCCAAAGGTGGTGGGCAAGCCGGTTTACAGCACCGACAAATCGACGATCACCATCACCTTCAAGAACTTCAAACCGGGCGACACGCTGTCCTTCGGGATCGATCGCGACGTGGCGACGACCAAGCAATACGGCAACGAGGCCGATTCGCTGGCCGGTTCCACCATCAGCGCCACCGTGAATGGAACGGTCTCCACCGGCACCTTCGCCAACACCCTTTCGAATGCCTACAACTTCAAGGCGGGCTACGGGTTGATTGACGCCCAGGCCGCCATCAATGCACTGCTGAACTAGGCCACGTTCTCGAATAGCCGCTAGAGCTTCCGGCAAACATGGATGCCGTCGCCTACCGGGAGCAGCACGCTCTGGATGCGGGAATCAGCGGCCAGCTTGCGGTTGAGCTGGTTGAGCGCGATGGGATTTTCCTCGTCGGCCGGCGGGTTCAGTACCCGCCCGTGGTAGAGCATGTTGTCAAAAATGATGAGCCCGTTTTGGCGGACCCTTGGCAGGATCAATTCGTAATAGCGGTCGTAGTTGGGCTTGTCGGCGTCGATGAAAACGAGGTCGATTTCGAGACCGGCGGGCAGCGACGCCAGGGTCTCCACCGCCGGACCGAGGGTAAGGGTAATGCGATCCGCCAGCCCCGCCTGCTGCCAGTAACGACGGCCAATGGAAGTCCATTCCTCGCTCACGTCGAAGCACCACAGGTGCCCGGTGCCGGAAAGCCCTCGTGCAATGCAGGTCGCGCTATAGCCGGTGAACGTGCCCACTTCGACCACCTGCTTCGCGCCGAGCGCGGCCACCAGCAGCGTAAGCAGCGTGCCCTGCTCGCGACCGATGAGCATGCCGCTGATCTCGCCGAGCGCCTCCGTTTCCTTCCGCAATTGCTCCAGCAAATCATCGGGATCGGGCGAGCGATGGGCTACGAGGTATTCCTGCAATTCGTCGGTGAGCGGTGTGTATTTCATGAGGAAAGGGCTGGCAAAAAATGCGCCTCCGATCTTCTGAATGCAAAGTGAATTATCACGGATCCCCTCCTTTCTCGACGGGGCGATTTTCATGGGACGCCAGCAGGGATTACCGTAAACTGGCCCGGTGAAATCCGAGCAACCATTTCTCATCATCGGGCACCGGGGAGCACGCGGGTTGGAGCCAGAAAATACGCTGCCTGGCATTCGCCGCGCCCTGGCCCTGGGAGCCGGCGCCATCGAGATCGATGTCCAGTGGGTGGATGGCGAACTGGTGGTGATCCACGACGCCACCTTGAACCGAACGACCAACGGACGTGGACGCGTCGCGCGAAAGAAATTTGCCGCCTTGCGGCAGCTCGACGCGGGCAAGGGAGAAAAGATTCCCACCCTGGCCGAAGTCTTCGACACCGTAAACCGGCAGGCCCTCATCAACGTGGAATTGAAAGGCCGGAAAACCGCCAAACCCGTCGCCGCCTTGATCGAGCACTACGTCAACGACCGCGGCTGGAAGTATGAAGACTTCCTGGCCTCCTCGTTTCGGCGGCCCGAATTAAAGGCCCTCGCCGGCGGCAAAATTCCGCTCGCCATTTTGTTCGCCCGCCGCGCCCGGGGCTTTGCCCGGCTGGCCGTGGAGCTGGGAGCGATTGCGATCAATCCCTCGTTGCGATTTGTGACGGAAAAACTCGTGAAGCAAGCGCATGCCCTCGGGCTCAAGGTCTATGTGTACACGGTCAATGCGCGGGAGGATATCGAACGACTGAAGGCGTGGAAAGTGGACGGCGTGTTCACGGATTATCCACCGGGAGGCCGGGAATAGGGATATGAGCCGACAGGAAGAGGAGGGTTCCCTGCCGGGATCACCGAGGAGATTGGAGAAATGCAGGATTGAAGGCGGCGCAACGGGCGGGATAGACTTTTTGGTTCTATGAGCAAGCCTGCCTGCCCGATGTGCGAGATGGATGACGTTTTGGAGTTTCCCGACAAGTGGGAATGCGCGACTTGCGGGCATGAATGGGAGCGGGCGGCGGCTCCGGAGGCGGGCCGTGGTCCTCGGGTGGTGAAGGATGCTCACGGCAACGTGCTGCAGGACGGCGACTGCGTGATTTTGATCAAGGACCTGAAGCTGGGCGGCAGCCAGGTGCTCAAGGGCGGGTCAAAATCCAAGCCAATCCGCCTGGTGGATGGCGACCATGAAATTGATTGCAAGGTGGACGGGATCGCAGTGGGACTGAAGGCTTGCTTTGTGAAGAAGGCTTGAGAGCCACCGACAAGTGAAGGCTGAAACTGGCAGTGATGGACGTTGAAGATCCAACCCACCTGCGGGAGGCAATTAGAGTCTCTCTCGAATGGATGGTGCCCCCATGGTTACCTCCCATCCAAAAAGGATGTCATGTTGAGCGACATGGAGCACAGCGAAATGGAGTGAAACATCTCCAGCTATTTTTCTGGCTCGGCTGGCGGGTTCATTACTGCAAAGGACTTCCTCGCTTTCCCGGCGCAGAAATAGCTGGAGATTCTTCGCGAAGCTCAGAATGACAGCGTTTTTCTAAAGCGGGTGAGCCACGACGCGGGGTTCGGAAATTGATTTCGAGAAATGCTCTACATGCGCAGGTTGCAGAACGATGAAGCTGCCGCGATGATAGTGGCATGAGGCCGCCGGTTTGTCATTTTTGCGGGAAGTATGGCGATCCAAAGACGGGGCTGGTCGGGTTTGCCGATTATCGTGCCCTGGAACCCGGGATCGTGGGGCATCCGCACGGGCTGGAATGGTTTTGCTCCGCGCACTTTGCCGAGGCGGAAGCGTTGCGCCATCTGCCCATCGAAGTGGCGATGCAGCGCATGCGCGACCGCCGGATGAGCTGGTGGCGGCGATGGTGGAAGCGGCTCTTTCCCGCGAGTGAAATACCGGGCAACTACTCGTAGCGCAGGGCTTCGATCGGATCGAGTTCCGACGCTTTCTTGGCCGGATAGAAGCCGAAGAAAATACCAACCGCAGCGCTGAAAAGGAAGGAAAGCACAATGGAGCCAGTGGAGACGAGCACGGGCCAGTGCGCCACGTTGGAGACAATCTGCGCGGCGGTGAAACCGAGCAGAATACCGATGATGCCGCCCATGCAACTGAGGGCAATCGCTTCGATGAGGAACTGGACCAGGATGTCGCGGCCATGCGCGCCGACCGCCATGCGGATGCCGATCTGACGCGTACGCTCGGTCACGCTCACGAGCATGATGTTCATGATGCCGATGCCACCAACGACCAGCGAGACGCTGGCGATGACGACGAGGAGCAGGGTCATCACTTTCGACGTGGAGGTGACCATGTCGGTGAACTCCTGCTGGTTGCGGATGGTGAAATCGTCGTCCGTGGGATTGCGCACGTGGTGACGCTGACGAAGCAAGGCCGTAAGAGCATCCTGCGCATTGTCGAGATCGCTGGCGTTGTCCACCTGCACGTTGATGGTACGCAGGCTGTTCCCGCCGCTCACGCGCTTCATCGCACTGGTGTAGGGAATGACGACGAGATCATCCTGATCCTGTCCGAACATGTTGGAACCCTTGCCCTTGAGGACGCCGACGACCTTGAAAGGGACATTCTTGATGCGCAGTGGCTGGCCGAGCGGGCTGCTATCGCCGTAGATCTGCCGGGCCACCGTCTGCCCAATCACCGCGACCTTGGCCGCGGTGCGCACATCCTGCTCGCCAAAGGTGGTCCCCTCGGTGAAGGCCCAGTTGCGAATATCGAAATAGCTCTCGCTCTCACCCTGGATATTGGTGAACCAGTTCTGGTCTCCGGCCGCCACCTGGGCATTGCTGCGCACCTCGGGGCTCACGGCCACGATGGAGGGAATCTCGCGCAGCATCGCGGCGGCATCATCGAGCTTGAGCGTGCCGGCACCGCCCATGCCGGAATGCACGCCACCGGCGCTGAAGTTGCCGGCGAAAATCATGATCACGTTCTGCCCCATGGAGGCGATCTGCTGCTCCACCTGCGTCTTGGCACCGTTGCCGACACCAACCACGGCGATCACCGCCGCGACGCCGATGATGATGCCGAGCGCGGTAAGGCCGGACCGCAGCTTGTTGCGGCGCAGGGCGCGAAAGGCGATCTTGATGATGGAGGCGAAGCGCATTGGCGGTGGGGAAAAATCAGTGGCCGATGTTCATGGCCTGGTGGGCGGTGTCGAGCTTGCGAAGTTCCTCGGTCGCAATCAGCCGGTTTTCCACCACGCGGTCGGCGACCACCAGCCCGTCGCGCACGATGATGTTGCGCTTCGCATAGGTGGCAATGTCGAGTTCGTGCGTGACCATGAGCACGGTGATGCCCGCTTCGTTGAGCCGCTGGAGCACCTCCATGATCTCAATGCTGGTACGGGTATCGAGGTTGCCGGTGGCTTCATCGGCCATGATGATCTCGGGATCGTTGATGAGCGAACGAGCAATGGCGACCCGCTGCTGCTGACCGCCGGAAAGCTGGCTGGGATGGTGATCCGCACGCTTGGAAAGGCCGACAATGTCGAGCGCGCCCAGGGCCTTCTTGCGGACGTCCGACGAGCTGATCCGCTTGCGTCCGTAGAGCAGCGGCAGCTCGACATTCTCCAGCGCGGTGGTGCGGGAGAGCAGATTGAAGCTCTGGAAGACGAAGCCGATCTTGCGGTTGCGAATATCGGCCCGCTGGTTCTTGTCCATGCGCGAGACATCCTCGCCATCGAGCAGGTATTGGCCGGCTGTGGGGCGGTCGAGGCATCCGAGCAGGTTCATAAGCGTGGACTTGCCGGAACCCGAAGCTCCCATGATCGCCACAAACTCGCCCCGCTGAATATCCAGCGTGATTCCGCGCACCGCCCGCACTTCCACGTCGCCGGTGCGGTAGGTCTTTTCGATATTCTTGAGCTGGACGCTGATGGACATGAGCGAAGGGACTGGCCGTCTGGGCTGGCCTAGCGGCGACCGCCGCCGCCGGGACGTCCCGGCATCTTAGGCATGAAGGGATTGGTGGTCGCCGTGCTGGCGCTCGCATCGTCGCCGGTATTTACGTTGATGACGACCTGCTCGCCTTCGTCAACACCGCTGGTGATTTCCGTATTGATGCCATCGGTGATGCCGACGTGAACCTGGCGGGACTCTGGAATTTGTGCGCCAGCCGGCAAGACATAAACGGTCTTCACATGCTGGACGGCCGAGGCGTTGCGGCGACCACCCGGGCGATGTCCCGCCCATTGACCGCGCTGACCGCCGCCATTCCCCGGCGACTGGGCCGCAGAACCGGCCGCAGGCGACGACTCCGGCGCGGGAGTGGCGCTCGGGGCGGGCAGGACGCCCTCGGGCATCTTCACGCGGAGCGCGGCATTGCCGAGCGCGAGCGTATTCTTGCGCTGCTCCACGATGATCGAGACATTCGCCGTCATCCCCGGGCGCAGCTTGAGCTCGGCGTTGTTCACTCCGATGACCACGTCGTAGGTCACCACGTTGTTCGTCGTGGTCGCGGCATTGCGGACCTGGATCACCTTGCCGTGAAAAGTATCGTAGGGGAACGCATCCACCGTGAAGTCCACATCCTGCCCTTCCTTCACATTGCCCACGTCGGCTTCGGCGACGTTGGAGTCGATCTGCATATTCGCCAGATCATTCGCAATCGTGAAAAGGGTCGGTGCCGTCATGCTGGCCTGCACGGTCTGGCCCACATCCACGCTGCGCGAGATGACAATGCCATCCACCGGCGAGTAGATTTTGCAAAAGGCGAGGTTGTTCTGCGCCTGGGCGAGCGTGCCACTGTTGATTTTGACCGAAGCCTCGGCCTTGTGCAGATCGGCGATGGCCGAGTCGAGGGTGGACTGCGGAATGGCGTTTTGCTTGCGCAGCGAGTCGTCGCGATCGGCGGTGATCTTGGCGAGTTCCAGCACGGCCTGGGCGTTGGCCAGGTTGCCCTGGGCCTGCTCCACGGCGGCGTTGAAATTGCGCGGATCGATTTCCGCCAGCAGCATGCCCTTCTTGACCGGGGAATTGTAGTCCACGTAAAGGGCCAGGATGTTGCCGGAAACCTGACTGCCGACCGTAACGTTAATCACCGGGTTGAGCGTTCCGGTGGCCGTCACCGCCTGGACAATATCGGCCCGACCGAGCGGGATCGTATCGAAGGAAAGCTGGTTCGCATTGCGCGCCTGCCAGTATTTGTAACCGCCGAAGGCGGCCACGACGAGGATGACGATGATCCAGAAGCTGAGTTTGCCGAAAATCTTCATTTCAAATGGGTCTTCATGATGCGGTCGCTCTGGAACAGACCAGCCGCGCGCTGGAGATCCCGGAGGGCGACCTGGTAATCGTAAATTTCCGTGGTCAGCGTGGCCTTGGAGGAGTTGAGCTGGCGGAGCGCCACCTGCACGTCCACGCTCGTCGCCGAGCCCACTTGATACTGCGTCTGCACGTCCGTGTAATTCTGCTGGTTGGCATTCACCGAGGCCTGGGAGGACTTGATCGTGCCCTGCAGGGTCTGCACCTGCAGCCAGGTGCTCTTCACGTCGGCCTGCACCGTCTTCGCGGATTGCTCCAGTTGCAGTTTGGCCTCCTGGATGTTGTGCCCGGCGGTGATCAGATCAATCTCCCGCTGGCCGCCATTGAGAATGGGCACGGAAACGGAAACCCCCGCGCTCCAGCTGCGGCTGTTGGCCGCGCCGGTGGGCGAGCGCCAGGTATTGCTGAGCGAGGCCCCCACGCTGGGAGCGTATTCGGCAATCACCTCGTCGCGGCGCTGCACGTCCTGATCGACGGCAATTCTATTGATCTGGAAGTCTTCGCGCAGCGAGTAGGCCTTGCTCAGGTAATACTCGAAGGCATCGATTTTGTCGGAGGCGTTGGGCGGCTCGGAAAGCACGAAATCGTCCGTGCCGAGATTGAGCGCATTGGCCAGGGTATTGCGATCCACGGCGAGCGTGTTCTGATCCTGGAGCAGGGTGCGGCGGGAGTCTTCGAGGGTGGCCGTCGCCTGCAGGACGTCGGACCGGGCGGCGGTGCCGGCGTTGTAGAGTTTTTGCGAAAGGTCGAGCTGGTCCTGGCTGAGCTTGACGGATTCCTCATCCACCTTGACTAGCGCCTGGTCCTTCAGGACCGCGTAGTATCCCTGGGCGACGGTGAAGAGTATCTGCCGGACGGTATAGAGGAGTTCGAGCCGGGCAGAGCGGGCGGTGAGGATGCCGAGCTTGTAGGCCGGGAACACCCCGAGATCAATCAGAGGCTGATCCAGTGAAATACCGCCGCTGCGGGACTCGGAAGAGGTGTTGAAAGCAGGGCTCAGGTCGCTGGCCGAAGTGCGGCTGCCGCTGCGGCTGTAACTCCCGGAGGCGGAAACCTGCGGCCCCAGTGCGGTCAGAGCACTCCAGGGATCGAGCTTCGCCTTGCGCAACTCATAGTAGGCGACTCGGATGGACTGGTCGGTCGCCAGGGCCCGATCATAGGCTTCCTCCAGAGTAATCACGGGAGTCGTCTTCCCGGCGGATTTCTCGGTGGCCACGCCTTTTTCGGCCGGGCCGGCTTGAGCGTAATTGAAAATGGAGCACGCAAGCGCAGAGAGGACGCATGCTTGACGCAGGCGCCTCAGCGAAGGACGCCGGCGGAGGAAACTGGATGACACGAGGTGATTAACCATCTTAACTTCTTTTGGTTGCAAGAAATTTAGCAACTGCGGCTTTGACTTTGCGGCATGCCGCCCGGTTTGCAACTCCCGAAGAACCGCTCCCAGCAAACGGCAGAAGCACCGGGAAGAGAAAATTTGGATCGCGACGGGGTAAGGGCATGAAGCACAGACAAGTTTTCCCGGCGGGTGTTGAATCAAAATGGAGGGAATTTGCTGGAATCCGCCCTGAATTCGGAGATTGGTGAAGGCGCAATGGATATCGCCCTTGGACAACGCAAGACCCGCCAGCGGGAGATCATTCTGAACCTCTTGAAAAATGCGAAAGGGCCGCTTTCCATCCAAGACCTGCTCTCGCTCGCCAGCAAGGAGACACCGGTGGGCATCGCCACGGTTTATCGCACGGTGAATTTGTTGCTGGAAGCGAAACAGATCGAGACGGTCATCCTGCCCAATGGGGAAACGCGGTATGAAAGCGCACATCTGGGGCATCACGACCATTTTCAGTGCCGCCAGTGCGGGCAGGTCTTCGATTTGGAGGTGTGCCCGCTGCATCTGGCCACCGGAACGATCATTCCCGGGGGCTTCATGGTGGAAAGCCATGCGATGACGCTTTATGGTCTGTGTGCGGATTGCCGGCAGGCGGGAGGGAAGAAAGCGGACGGACGGAAGAAGAAGGAAAGCTCGAATCCCAAGGGATGCACACATCCGGGACATCATCATTGATCAGAACATTTCATTGCGGAGGGGAAACTCCGTAGCGCGCTCCCAGCAAAGAAAAGAATGAGGCACTCCCGGCTTCGCCCGGCTTTTCGTCGCATCGGCGGCAGTGGTGCCCGCCGGTGAAGATTGCGAAGTTTTCATTTGCGCGAGAATGATACTGCATTATCAATAGCAAATGAACATGACGTTACGCACCCTCTTTTTGGTGACCATGATTGGGCTGGTGAGTCCCCTCGCCGGCCAGTCCGTGCTGGCGGCTCCGCTGGAGATTGCGAGCTGCTCGACGATCACGGCGGAGATTGCGAATGCCGTGGGCGGCGACAAGGTGCTCGTCAACGAACTGCTGAAGCCCGGCGTGGACCCGCACACTTTTGAACCCACCCCGTCGGATTTGATCGCCCTGGGAAATGCCCGGCTGATCCTCGCCTCGGGCAAGCACATGGAGACCTACTCGGCGAAGCTGAAGGACGCCGCCGCACGGGGTGCCATCCTGCTCGCGGTCGGCGATACCTTCCCTTCGCTCAAAATGAAGGATGAAGACAGCGGCACCGGCGCGATCATCGAAGATCCGCACTGGTGGCACAGCGTCGCCAATATGAAGCTGGCCACGAACGCCGTGCGCGATGCGCTGGAAAAAATCGACCCGACGGACAAGGCGGCGTTTGAGGCCAACACGGAAGCGTATCAAAAGAAGCTCGATGCGCTCAAAGCCTGGGCCCAGTCGAAAATTGCGGAATTCCCGCGCGACCAGCGAAAACTGGTCACCTCGCATGACGCCTTCCAGTATTTCTCGCGCGCCTTTGGATTCACGGTCTATCCCATCGAAGGAGTGAGCACGCAGGACGAACCTTCGTCGAAAAAGGTCGCGGAGATCATCCAGACGATCAAGCAAGCCCACGTAAAGGCGGTCTTTTTCGAAAGCATCGAGAACCCGAAAGTATTGCAGGAAATCACCCGCGAATCCGGCGCAACGATTGGCGGCGAACTGTATGCCGACGGCTTGGGCACCGGTGATGCGGCGACCTACGAGGGAATGTTCCGCCACAACGTCAACACCATCGTCAACGCACTGAAATAAATGGGCGGAATTCCCTGGCTGCGATTGTTGCTCACGACCTGCTGCCTGCTGCTGGCGCTGCCCGCGGTATTGCACCTGACGAGTCACGCCGATGTAGCGGTGGTTTCCGCCCCCGCGTCCCCGAGCGGCAGCCTCTCCGGTGAATCGGTAAAAGCAGCGCTCACCTTTGCTCACGCACCCGCCACCTTTGCGATCATACACCTGGGCAAGGTGGTATGGGAAGGCGCGCAACCCGGCACCACGGTGCAAAAGGAACTGGCGATGCCCTTTCCTCCGGAAGGCGTGGACCTGGAAATCAAGGCCACCTGGCCGGCCGGCACGCCGGAAACCGCCGTGCGGGTGTCCCTCACGCCAAAAGATCAATCCCCGATCGTGCAAAATGCCTGGGGCACCGGGAGCGTGGATGCCGTGCTCACTTTCCAGCCCACTGCCCAATGAGCACGGTCCCGCAAATCATCATCGAAGACGTGACCGTGAGCTTCTCGCGCGTTCCGGCCCTGCACCACGTCTCGTTGCAACTGGCGGCCGGCCAGTGCGTAGCCATCCTGGGCCCGAACGGCGCGGGCAAGACCACCCTGCTGCGGACACTCGCGGGGCTGCTGAAGCCCGAGACGGGCAGCGTGCGCTTCGAGCACAGCTGGAATGCGCGCCACGAGATCGCCTATCTCCCGCAGCGCGAGAGTGTGGACTGGGATTTCCCCATCACCGTGCGGGGTGTGGTGGAGATGGGCTGCTGCCAGCGGCTGGGCTGGTGGCGCGCCTTTACCCGGCAGGAACATGCCGAGGTGGATGCGGCGCTGTGCGACATGCGCCTCGAAGCGCTCGCGGACCGGCAGATCAGCGCGCTCTCCGGCGGGCAGCAGCAGCGGGCCTTTCTCGCGCGGTCGCTGGTGCAAAAGGCGCGGATTTTCCTGCTCGACGAACCTTTCGCCGGACTGGACAAGCCGTCGCAGGAATCGCTGGGCGCGATCATCAAGGATCTCGCGGCGCGCGGGAATCTGGTCGTCGCCTCGCATCACGATTTGAAAAACGTGCATGATTTTTTCACGCATGCCGTGCTGCTCAAGAGCCGGCTCACCATGGCCGGACCGGTCGGCGAGGTCTTGAGCGACGATAACATTCAACAAACTTTCCACACGGCATGAACTGGCTGCTCGAACCTTTCCATCACGCCTTCATGCAGCGCGCGCTGCTCGCCTGCGCCTTGATCGGCTTCACCAATGGCTTCATCGGGGCCATCGTGGTCCTGCGCCGGCTGGCGCTGATGGCGGATTCACTCTCGCATGCGCTGTTGCCCGGGCTGGCCGTCGGCGTGATCGTGTGCGGACTTTCACCGGTTGGGCTGTTCCTTGGTGCGCTGGTGGCGGCGGGACTGGTGGCGCTTGGGGCGGAACTGGTCTCGCAGAGCTCGCGCGTGAAGGTGGAGACGGCGCTCGCGGTGCTCTATACGGTGGCGTTTTCGGCGGGCATCATCCTGCTCAGCTTTGCGCCGGTGCATATCGATCTGCACGAGTATCTTTTCGGCAACATCCTCGGGGTGTCGGATGCCGATTTGTGGATCACCTACGGCATCAGCTTTCTCACCATCACGGCGATTGCGGCCCTGCAAAGGCCGCTGATTGTGATGCTGTTCGACCCGATCGTGGCAGAAACCCAGGGGCTGCCAGTCACTTTGCTGAATTACCTGATGATCAGCCTGCTGGTGCTGGTGATGATTTCCTCGCTACAGGCGGTGGGAGTGATTCTCGCACTGGGCCTGCTGGTCGCCCCGGCGGCCACGATGTATTTGCTCTGCGATTCGGCGGCGGGACTGTTCTGGGGCGGTGGGTTCATCGGGATGGGCGGCTCGTGCCTGGGACTGCTCATTTCGTATTGGACAAATCTGCCCTCCGGCGCGTGCATCGTGATGGTGCTGGGGCTGATCTTTTGCACGGCCTATGTGGGCAGCCCCCGTTACGGGCTCATCAGAAAATGGCTGCGCCGGCCGCATTTTCACGAGGGGCATTGAGCCTCAGGAATTTACCGGTCACTTCCAAGAAACTCTTCCATCGTCATTTTGATGTCTTTAACGATTTGCCGAAGAAGGATGGGAGATACATCGCGCCCAGGATGATTGGGAACCGTCGTGCCACGCCCATCTGCGTGTCGATACTGCATATGGGAACCACGCTGGCGAACGAGAGCAAACCCTAATGATTCCAATCTCCGGCAAATCTCCCGCGGTTTCAGAACAGGTGGACGCGGCATGCCTTAATTAACTAGGCAGCAATGGTAATACTCTGGGTACCGACAAATTCGGCTTCCAATACCGGCTCGCCATCTTCGAGCAACATTTCAATCACCTCACGGAGATTGGCGTTCAATTCATCCAGTGATTCCCCTTGCGAATGGGCACCAGGAAAGCCGGGAACGTATCCAGCAAACAACCCTGTATCCGGACACCGTTCAATGACCGCAGTGAATGCTTTCATGGCGACAGCTTAGAAGCAGAAACTTCCAACGTCAATGCAGCGCATAAAATGACCGGGAGTCATGAAAGCCAAAGCACCTCCTTTTGTTTTACAGTAGCAAGTAATTGGCGCGGGAAGGCGGCGACGTTTTTCCTTGTCTTTCTCCCATGGCGGACGGAAAACATGCGTCCATGTCTGAAACAGGGAATTTTCATTCGGGACTCGACACGTCAGCAGCCGGCCTCAAGGCTCTCGTCCAAAGTCGTCTTAAATTCAGCCTCGCGCGCGATTACGATACCGCTTCCAAGCGCGACTGGTGGCTTGCCACTTCGAAGGCTGTCCAGAGCGTGATCATCGAGCGGATGATTGCCACGCAGACCAAGCATCATCGCACGAACACGAAGCGCGTTTATTATCTCTCGCTGGAGTTTTTGATGGGGCGTCTGTTCTCTAACAGCCTCTATAGCGCGGGGATCTTTGACCTGATGGAAGAAGCGCTGAAGGAACTTGGCTTCGACGTGGAAACGCTGCGGCACGAGGAATACGACATGGCGCTCGGCAACGGTGGCCTCGGCCGTCTTGCCGCCTGCTTCCTCGACTCGCTGGCCACCCTCGATCTGCCCGCGATCGGCTACGGCATTCATTACGAATACGGCCTGTTCAAGCAGGAGTTCCGCAACGGCCACCAGGTCGAGCTGCCCGATGCGTGGCTCAAGTACGGCACGCCGTGGGAAATCGTGCGCCCCGAGCATGCCACGGAAATCCAGATTTACGGCACGGTCGAAAACATCTTCGACGATCGCGGTAACTATGTGCCGCGCTGGGTGCATACGAAGAAGATCACCGGCGTGCCGTACGATATTCCGATCCCCGGCTTTGGCACCAACACGGTAAACTATCTGCGTCTGTGGGAATCGAAAGCCTCGTCCGAGTTTGACTTCGATGCCTTCAACCGCGGCGGTTACGAGGAAGCGGTAAAGGAGAAGGTGGCGAGCGAGACGATCTCGAAGGTGCTTTACCCGAACGACAAGACGGAGAGCGGCAAGGAGCTGCGTCTGGCCCAGCAGTATTTCTTCGTGGCCTGCTCGCTGAAGGATATCTTCCGCCGCTTCAAGAAAGATAACGAGGATTGGAACGAATTCCCGGAGAAGGTGGCGATCCAGCTCAACGATACGCACCCGGCAGTGGCCATCGTCGAGTTGATGCGGCTCTTCCACGATGAGATGAGCATGCCGTGGGATGAAGCGTGGGGTCTGGTGACCCGTACCTTCGCTTATACGAACCACACGCTGCTGCCCGAGGCGCTCGAGAAGTGGAGCGTGCCACTGTTCAACAAGGTGCTGCCGCGCCATCTCCAGATCATTTTCGAGATCAACAAGCGGTTCATGGAACAGGTGGAGGCCAAGTGGCCCGGCGACAACGAGAAGAAGCGCGTCCTGTCCATCATCGAGGAAGGCCATGTGCAAATGGTGCGGATGGCAAATCTCTCGGTGGTCGGCAGCTATTCCGTGAACGGCGTGGCCGCCCTGCATACGAAGCTGATCAAGAGCGATCTCTTCCCCGAGTTCGACGAATTGTATCCGGGCAAGTTCAACAACAAGACGAACGGCATCACCCCGCGCCGCTGGCTGCTGGCCTGCAATCCGCGCCTGAGCAACCTGATCACCTCGAAGATCGGGCACGGCTGGGAGCGCAATCTCGATCTGCTCCGCGGGCTGGAAGCTTATGCGGACGATCCGCAGTTCCAGGAGGAGTTCATGGCGATCAAGCACCAGAACAAGGTGGATCTCGCCCGTATGATCAAGGTGCAGACCGGGGTGGACGTCAACCCCGCCGCGCTCTTCGATGTGCAAATCAAGCGTCTGCACGAATACAAGCGCCAGCACCTGAATCTGCTCCACATCCTCGCGCTCTATCGCCGGCTGTTGCAAAACCCCGACCTGGAAATGGTGCCGCGCGTGTTCGTCTTCGCCGCCAAGGCCGCTCCCGGCTACGACATGGCGAAGTGCATCATCAAGGCGATCAATTCCATCGGCGCCGTCATCAATGCGGACAAGCGCATCAACGACAAGCTGAAGGTCGTTTACCTGCCGAACTACCGCGTCTCGCTCGCGCAGCGCATCGTCCCGGCGGCCGATCTCTCGGAGCAAATCTCCACCGCGGGCAAGGAAGCCTCCGGCACGGGCAACATGAAGCTCTCGCTCAACGGCGCGCTGACCATCGGCACCCTTGATGGCGCGAACGTCGAGATCGGCGAGGAAGTGGGCGACGACAACATCTTCATCTTCGGCCTCACCGTCGAGGAAGTGGCGGAGCTGTTCAAGAAGGGCTACAAACCCCACGAATACTACGAAGCCAACGAGGAATTGAAGGCCGTGGTGGACTGGGTGGGCTCGAACTACTTCACGCCCGATGAACCCGGCTGCCTGAACATGCTGCGCGACAACCTCATCCATCACGATCCATTCCTGGTGCTGGCGGACTTCCAGGCCTACAGCGACTGCCACAAGCGGGTCGAAGAAGCCTTCAAGGACAAGGCGAAGTGGGCGAAGATGGCGATCCTGAACACGGCCCGCATGGGCAAGTTCTCCAGCGACCGCACGATCGCGGAATATGCCAACGACATCTGGAAACTGAAGCCGGTGAGCGTGTAGTTCACAGGCTGCGAGCCGAAAAGATTTTGCCGCTTTGGAGGGAACTCCGAAGCGGCATTCTTTTTTCTCACGTAGAGACGCGGAGGCGCAGAGGGGACTTTTCTTACTCTTTGTCTTGCTCTTGCTCCTGCTCTTCTGGGCACAGAAACTGGAGCGCGAAGCGCGAGCCAAAATTCTTTCGCCTGTTCGCTGATTTAGAGCAGGAGCAAGAGCAAGACAAAGAGTAAGAGGCAGCTGGCGGCGTTAAAGGGCCGCCAGCAACTTGGCGTGGATGCCGCCGAAGCCGCCGTTGCTGAAAACGACAATGATGTCACCGCTCTTCGCCAGGGTTTTCAGGCGGGCGATGATGTCCTCAACGGTGGGCTCGTAGAAGGCGGGCTTGCCGGTGGCGGCGATGTCTTCGATCACTTTCTCCGGGTGCAGGCGCTCGTTTTCGGGGATTTGCTCCAGCTTGGCGACCTGGGCCATGACCACTCCATCGGCCTCGGCAAAGGCCCTGGGCAGCTCGTGCTGGAAAACAGCGCGGCGGGTCGTGTTGGACCGTGGCTCGAATACAGCCCACATGCGGGCGCCGGGGTATTGCTTGCGCATGCCCATCAGTGCCTGGCGGATCGCGGTGGGATGGTGGCCGAAGTCGTCGATGACCTTGATCCCGTTCACTTCGCCGCGGACCTCCTGCCGACGCTTCACCCCCTCGAAGCTCGTGACGGCCTTTTGGATCACTTCCAAAGGCACACCGTAGAAACGCGCGGCAGAGATGGCCATCGCAGCATTGCGCACATTGAACTCACCCGGCAGCCGCAGGGTGAACTCGGTGTGGAACAGGGTGAAGGTGGAGCCGGCCGCGGAATAGCTGGCGTTCTCGATCCGATTGGCCGCGTTGAGCGAGAAACCGACTTCCACAATTGGCGCGGGGCAGGTCTTGCCCACGGAGACGGCATTTTCGTCATCGGCATTGATGAGCACCATGCCATTCATGGGCACGATGTTGAGCAGGCGGCGGAAGCTGAGTTTGATCTCTTCGAGATTGTTGTAGATGTCGGCGTGGTCGAACTCGATATTGTTCACGATCACCAGTTCTGGCAGGTAGTGGACGAACTTTGAGCGCTTGTCGAAAAAGGCGGTGTCGTATTCGTCCCCTTCGATGACGAAATACTTCGATTCGCGCAGATTGCAGCCTTCGCCCAGATTTTTCGGAATGCCACCGATCAACCAGCCGGGTTCCAGGCCGGCACATTCGAGAATCCAGGTGAGCAGGGTGGTGGTGGTGGTTTTGCCGTGGGTCCCGGTGACGACCAGGTTGTGGCGGCCGCGCAGGAAGAACTGTTTGAGCGTTTCGGGCAAAGAGAGGTAGTAGAGCTTGCGGTTGAGCACTTCCTCCACCTCGGGGTTGCCGCGCTTCATCGCATTGCCAATCACGATCAACTCCGCGTTCGCTGGGATGTTTTCCGGCCGGTAGCCCTGGGTGATGGTGACGCCCTTCTCTTCGAGGAAGGTGCTCATCGGCGGATAGACGTTTTCATCCGAGCCCGTCACGGTAAAGCCGCGCTCGCGGAGGGCGGCGGCGACCGCCCCCATGGCGGTCCCGCAAATGCCGAGAAAGTGAATGTGACGCAGGCCAGAAATCATCCGCGAATATTTAGGGCCGCCGCGCCCACACGCAAGCTCGCAAAGCGATCACTTTTTCCACCGGCCTCTCCGGACCCGGGTGGCGCTCAGTTGTTCACCAGCAGATTGTGCTGGCTGATGACGGTGCAGGCGGTGGCGATGGAGAGGCAGAGCCCCACCAGTGAGAAGATGATCGAGCCGCTGGGCGGGCAGGGCTTGGTGCGAAACGGGTTGAAGCGGGAAAAGTTAAGCCCCAACGCCACCAGGCACATTGCACCGGGAATCAGAAGCTCGCCAAAGAAGCACATCCCCACGAAGGGCGTGATCTGATGATCCATGAAAGCCACCTGGGTAAACGCAAAGGTGGCGAGCGAGGTAAAGAAGGCGATAGATGAGAAAATCATTTTACGTCGCGGGTTGCGACTCAAAGTTAACTCCCTTTCCGCCTTAAAAACAAGCGATTATCTGAACAGTGACGAGATTTTTTATCTCTGTGACACTCTAGAACGTGTCATTTCTGATATGATTTTATAAAATTTCTATAATTCAATCCGCTGCTTTGCCGGGTCGGGATTCTGCCGAAAATAGACCGCCACATTGCCGACGCGCTGGATCAACTGGCTGCCGGTTTTCCCGGCCAGCTCGGGGGCGATCTGTTTTTTTTCCTCTTTAAAATTGGCAAAACGAACCTTCACCAGCTCGTGCTGATCGAGGGCGGCATTGGCGCTGGCGATGAACTCGTCACTAAGCCCGGCTTTTCCGAGATGCAGGACGGGTTCGAGTCGTTGAGCAATGCCTTTGAGATGGCGCACCTGGGCGCCGCTGAGAGTCGTCATGTAAGAGCGGGAGTAGGAGTGGATTTGATGAATTTTTCGAAGGCCGTGGCGGCCCGGCGGGAAAGACTGGCGACGAGATGCACCTCGTTACCGACATAATCGAGCCGCAATACATTGGCCTCGCGATGGAGCCGGGCCACCAGCTCCGAGCGGCTCTGCGGAATCGCGAGCTCCAGGGTGACCAGTTCATTGGAGAGCATCCCCGCCATGCGGTGCAGCAATTCGTCGATGCCCTCGCCGGAGTGTACCGAGATGAAGATCGCCTGCGGGAAGTGCATGCGGAGGTGGCTGATCACGGTGGGATCGGTGACGCGGTCAATCTTGTTGAAGACGACGAGCATGCGCTGCTCCTCCGCGCCAAGTTCCTTCAACACGTTCATGGTGGTGTTGTAAAAATCCATCACCAGCGGCTGGCTGGCATCGAGCAGATGGATGAGGAAATCGGCGAGGACGGATTCCTCCAGCGTGGCGTTGAAAGCCTCAACCAAGCGATGCGGCAGCTTGCGCACAAAGCCGACGGTGTCAGTAAGCAACAGCGGCTGGTTATTGGGCAGGGCGACCTTGCGGGTCGTCGTGTCCAGGGTGGCGAAAAGCTTGTTTTCCACCAGTACGTCCGCCCCGGTAAGCCGGCGCAGGAGCGAGGATTTGCCGGCATTGGTGTAGCCGACGATGGCGGCGTTGGGCACGGGGGCCCGTTTGCGGTCCTTGCGCTGGGTGGCGCGGGCGCGGCGGACTTCCGCGAGATCGCGCTTGAGCCGGTCGATCTGGCCGCGGATTTTACGGCGATCCTGCTCGAGCTGGCTCTCGCCCTCACCCTTGCCACCGATGCCGCCCCCCTGGCCGCCGAGGTGCCCCCAGGCGCCGGTGAGGCGGGGCAGCGAATATTCGCTGCGCGCGAGATCGACCTGCAGCCGGGCCTCGCGGGTCTGGGCCCGCTGGCCGAAAATATCGAGAATCACCTCCTGGCGGTCGATGACCAGGATGTTGCAAAGCTTTTCCCAGTTCCGCTGCTGGGCGGGGGTGAGTTCGTTGTCAAAGACCACGACGTCGATCTGCTTTTCCTTCACGAGGTCGGCGATTTCCTGGGCCTTGCCGGAGCCGATCAGATAACGGGCCTGAGCCTCGCGATGATGCACGAGCATGCGATCCACGATCGGAATCCCGAGAGTGTTGACCAGTTCTTCAAGCTCTTCGAGCAGGCTTTGCGCATCGACTTTCTCCGAGGCGTCCATGTAAGCGCCGACCAGCAGCGCCCGTTCGACCATCTTTGGCCGGGCTTTGATTTCAAACATTCAACCGTAACGATAGCGCACTCCAGGCCCACACTCAAATACCAGTGCAAAAGCAGCCGCCGGGATCAAAGACTTTGGGTGAAAATGCCCTGTCTGGAGACAACCAGCTTTAAGAAGCCCCCGAAATGAAGGAAGCATTTCCCAGGGGAGTGCGGGCTCCTGCGAAAAACGCTTCACTCATCGGGAAGCTGGTAGATTAGGCTTCAAGTTTTAGGCAGAGTGTTCACACTCACCTCTATGCATACTAAACCGTGGCCCGCTCTCTCCCTGATCGCCATCTCGTTCCTCCTCCTGCCCCCATCCTCCCGGGCAGACAGCTTTTTTGTGACCAATCTGGAAATGACGGGCACGTTGACGTATGCGGGATCGAGTTCCGCGGCGCCGCTGAAGACGATACCGCTGTCGAAGAAGTTTTTACTCACCCTGCTGGGCTACCCCAACGTGAGCCCCAGCAAAGCCAAGATCGCCTCCAATACGGCGGAAACCGTGTTCGATCTCGTCAGCCCCGATGACAACACGGACTACGGCAATATTATGAATATTGTCTATGACGGGAGCCAGACCGTGCTGACCGGAAAAAACTCCGGGCAGCTCAAACAATATAACGCGGCCACCTTTTTTGGCACCGCGCTGAAGGGAGATTTTGCAGGCAAGGAGACGATTTTTGTGAAAAAGGGCGTCGAATATGAGCACGTCTCCGCCGCCATCGATGGAGCCGGCACGATCGAGCTCAACAGCACGGCGACGCCGGTGGTCATTCACGCCAAGTTCACCGGCACAGTTCCGGTGCCGAAGTAGGCGCGTCGCTGGCGCTTCCGCTCACGCCTGCTCGAAACGAAGCAGGCGGGCGCTGTTGAAGATCACGAAAAAGGCGCCGATCTCGTGCAGGAACGCGGCGGCAATCGGCGGGATGAAGCCCAGGCCCGAAAGAACGATGGCGGCAGCGACGAAGAGAAGGCCGCAGAGCATGTTCTGGTTGATCACGCGCAGAGTACGGTCGGAGAGCGCGAGAAAATCGTTGATGCGGCGGAGGTCGGAGGACATGAGCGCGATGTCCGCCGTTTGAATCGCGACGTCGCTGCCGAGCGCACCCATTGCCATGCTCAGGTTGCCGGCGGCGAGCGCGGGGGCGTCGTTCACGCCATCGCCGACCACCAGGACGCTTTTGCCCTCGGTTTTCAACTGGGTGACGGTTTCCAGCTTGTGCTCGGGGAGGCAGCCGGCCTTGAAGTCCTGAATGCCGACCTGGGTGGCAATGGATTGGGCCACGCCAGGACGGTCGCCGGTGAGCATGAGGCTCTGCTCGATGCCCTGCTTTTCGAGACGTTGCACCACAGCCTGCGATTCGCCGCGCACCGTGTCGGCAAGAAAGATGGAACCGGCATAGACCCCGCCGACCGCCACCAGCAACTCGCTGTGGCTGGTTTCCGTTTCTTCCACCGCATTCGTTTCCACGCCGTGCTGCCCGAGCCAGGCGGAACGTCCGACCACGACCTGCCGTTCCTGCACCTGGCCGGCAACGCCGAGCCCGTGGGCTTCCTTCACAGCACCGGGCTCGGTGAGCGCGAGCTTGCGCCCGGTGGCCGCACGCACAAGGGCGCGGGCGACGGGGTGGCTGGAATGCTGCTCCACGCTGGCGGCCTGGGCGAGGACGGTGCTTTCATCAAAGCCCTCCGCCGGGCGGATGCTCATCACGTTGAGCTGGCCGGTGGTGAGGGTGCCGGTTTTGTCGAAGACGACCGTATCTACTTCGTTGGCGGCCTCGAAGAAGCGCACGCTCTTGATCAGAATACCGAGGCGGGAAGCCGTCGCCAGCGCGGCCACCATGGCGGTGGGACCGGCCATCACGAAAGTGCAGGGGATGGCCACCACGAAGACGGAGATCGCGCGTTGCAAATCACGGGTGAAGAACAGCACGAAGCCCGCGATGATCAAAATCAACGGCATATAATAGCGCGCGTATTCTTCGGTGAGGCGGATGATTGGGGCGCGCGTGGTCTGCGCCTCCTCCACGATGTGATGCACCCGGCCGAGCACGGTGGAGTCGCCGACATTCGTAACGCGCACTTGCAGGGCGCCGGTGAGATTGGAGGTGCCAGCGAAAACTTTCGCGCCCGCCTCAACCTCAACTGGCAGCGACTCGCCGGTGATGCTCGCCTGGTTCACGGTGGAAAAGCCGCCTTCCACGGTGCCGTCGGCGGGAATGGTATCGCCGGGGCGCACGCGGACGCGGTCGCCTTCGTGAAGCGATTCGGCGTCCACTTCCTCGTCGGTGCCATCGGCCAGGATGCGCCGGGCCTTGGTCCGCGTCAGATTGAGGAGGTTGTCGATCGCCTGGGTCGCGCCGAGCATCGTGCGATCTTCGAGAATGTGGCCTACGAGCAGGATGATCGCCACCACGGCGCCGGTCGTATAACGCCCGCTCACAAAGCACGCCAGCACCGCCAGCGTGATGAACTGGTTCATGTAAAACTCGGTGTTCTCCGCCGCCTTCACCTTCACGCCCGCGATGGTGTCGCGCAGGATCGGCACGGCGGCCAGAATGCACGCGGCCATGCTCCAGATCGCCGAAACCTCGGCCTGCCCCGGCGCGAACCAGGCCCAGAGCGCATGAATGATCAAGCACACCGTCGCCGCAAAGACGAAGCTCAGGCGGATTTTCAGTCCGCCGGGCGAATGATCGTGCCCGCAACCGCACCCCGGGCCGTGATGATGGTCGTGGTGTCCGTGGTCATGCGCGTGCGCATGATGATGCCCATGGCCGGAGTGAGCATGATGCGCGTCCGATTCGCCGTGCTCATGCTTCTCCTCATGGGGATGATGGTCATGACCGCACCCGCAGTGCTCGTGTCCCTCGTGATCGTGGGCGTGTGGGTGATCGTGTTCTTTCTGCGGGTCGGTGGAAGTCGGCGTCTTCATGGTGTGCGGCGGGGCGGGAAGGCTATTGGTCGTTGCTCTCCTGCTGCTGTTCCTGCATTTCCTCGGGGCTGACCTGCTCCGAGTCGTCTTTCAAATTGGTGCTGCTGGAGTTGTTCTTGAGCGAAGGCACTCCACTGGAAGGGCTCGCGGGCGCGGCGCTAAAGCCCGGCACGGTGCCCGGGTGCTGGTATTGATAGAGCCCTTCGGGCGGCGAGGACTTCTGCGGCAGGCCATCGGCTTTCTGCGGTTCCATCAGCAAGCGGGTCGTCCCCATGCCGGACGGCACTACGGTGGTCACGCGCATGGTGGGCAGGATTTGCTCCAGCGTTTCCGCCAGCAAGCGCGAGCGCACGACCTCCTTGTTGGCCTGGTATTCCTTGAGCTGGGCGAGAAAGGCGGACGCCTCGCCCTGCGCCCTGGAGACCACCTGCTGCGCGTAGGTATCCGCCTCCTGGCCGATGCGATATGCGTCGCCCTGCGCCTGCGGAATCGCGGTCGCGTGATAGCTGTTCGCCGGCTCGACGAGGGTTTTCGCCTGCACCTTGGCGCTCACTACGTCCTGAAATGCAGGCAGCACGGATTGCGGCGGGTTGATGTCGCGAATTTCAAAGGCCAGCAACTGGATGCCCAGCCCGAGCCGGTTCATCTCGTCCTGCGCCACGCGCATCGATTCCTCGGCAAGGAAGCTTTTCCGCGTGGTCAGCGCATCATCCACCGACATCCCGGCCAGCGTGCGGCACGCGGCCTGGTAAAGAATGGCGTCGCGGAGCTGATCCCGATCCTGGACGTGAAAGACGTAGTTCACCGGATCGGAAATCTGGTAGCGCACGGCAAAGCTGGCCCGGATGATGTTGACATCGCCGGTCAGCGAATACGGCTGGTCCACCGGATGCAGCGCCTGCAGGCTTTCCTCATTCGGCTTGGCGGCCCACACGTCGAGCGCCACCTCCTGCAAGCTGCGGGTCGGCACCTTCACCACCACATCGAAAGGCTCGGGCAAGGCCAGGAACAAGCCGGGCGGATGAATCCCCGGCTCCAGCCTGCCGAGCCGCACGATCAGGCCGCTTTCATTCGGCCCCACCATGGTGATGCCCGAGGCAAGGTAAATGCCCGCCAGCCCCAGCATGGCCCAGCGCAGCAGTTTGATGCTGGAGCGAATCGTCGCCAGCACCACGTGCGCACCGAAAAGGGCGTCATTACGTTTGCGGCTCATTTGGCGGCAGGAGAGGGTTGCGGGGTGGGCGAGCTGAGCGCGGGCTTCAACACGTCGAAAGGCGGCGAGTTCGCATCAATCACCAGGGTGGTGTTTTCGTTCACGACCTTCTTGAGCGTGTCGAGTTCACGCAGGAATTTGTAAAACTCGGGGTCCTGGCTGTGGGCGGCGGCGTAGATGTGCGCGGCCTCGGCCTCGGCCTTGCCCTTCGTCTCCTCGGCATCGCGTTGCGCATCGGCGAGGATCTTCGCCTTCTCCGCATCGGTCTTGGCCGTAATCGAATCCGCCTGCTGCTGGCCTTCCGCGCGATAGCGGTCGGCAAACTGCGCGCGCTCCGCCCGCATGCGCTCGAAGACGTAGCTCGTATTCGCCTCGGGCAGGTCGATGCGCTCGATGCCCACCTGCTGGATGTCGATGCCGAAGGACGACTCCGTCTGCTGCGACGAAGTGCTCGCGATCTTGTTTTCCAGTTCCGCGATCTTCAAATCATCGGGATTGGTCGAAATGAGCTGGCTGAAATCGTAGGTGCCGAGAATCGTGTTCTTCGCGCTGCTCACCACGCTGTCGAGCTTGTTCTGTGCGTTGTCCACGCTGCCCAGTGCTTCGAGGAACTTGCGGGCATCGTCGATCTTCCAGGCGACGAAGATGGGGAGGATCACGTTGCGCTTGTCGCGGGTGAGCGCCTCGGAAACGCGGATTTCATAAAAGTTCAGCCGCGTGTCGAAGCGGTTTACGCGATCTACCGGCCACGGCCATTTGAAATAGAGGCCCGGATCGTTGATCACCCGCACCGGACTGCCAAAGCGCGTGACCACCGCCTTCTCGTTTTGCCGGACCTGGAAGCCGAGCATGTAAGCCGCCATCACGGCGATGACGATGACCACGGCGGCCGCTCGGGAGATAAATTTCAGATTCATGATTTTTGGTAACAGGGAAAGGTTGGAAACTTGGGTTTTTACGGAGGCGGAATTTCACCGGTATTGCGCAGGTCGAGGTAATACTCGGTCGAGCGCTGGGTGGGTGTAGCGAGGATGATCTTGGTCGGCGTGGCGAGGGCTTCCTCATCCGCATCCATCTTCACGCGGAAGCGGAACAGATCAGGCGCTTCCTGCGCGGCATTGCGCACCAGCAGAAAACGGTCGGACTCGCCTTTCGACTGGTCCACGCGCGTCACATACTGCGCCTGCGCATCCTGCTCCATGCGGTCGGCCTGGGCCTGGGCGGCGGGCATGGTGCGGGCATTGTAGGCATTTGCCTCGTCGATCATTCGCTGCTTTTGCTCCTCGGCGCTCACCACATTTTGATAGGCAGGCGCCACGTCCACCGGCGGATGCACATCCTTCATCCCCACGAAAAGAATCTCCAGCCCGAGCCCCAGCTTGGTGACATCGTTTTGCAGGCCGTCCTTCAGCTTCTGCGCGATCAGGCCACGGTCATCGGTCATGATCTGGAATGCGCCATAGACGTGCGCGATCTCCATCAGCTTGCGCTCGGCCAGCCCCTGGAGCGCGGTATCCACATTGGTCGCCGTTTGCAGGAACTGCACCGGATTGGAGACGCGATAGAAAATCGGCACATTGATCGAGAGCATCGTCTCGCCATCGCCCACCAGCAGGTTTTTCTCCCCGGAGAAATGCGATTCATCCCACAAAATCGGTCCCGCAAGATCCTTGTCGTAGCCGAGCGAAAAATCGCGCACCCGCGCCGAGTCCACCACCTCGATCTGCCCGACCGGCCACGGCCACGTCACGTGCAGTCCCGCGGGGAGCGGGGTCTGGTCATACCGGCCCAGCACCACACGCACGCCCTGGCTGCCAGTCGGCACCGCGGTGAGGCAGGTCGAGAGCCAGCCGAGAATCGCCGAGCCGACCAGGATCGCCTCGAACGACTCGCGCACATAACGGAAGACCCACACCTCGCCGACCTTGATGCCGAGCAGTCCTTCCACGGCGGAGATGCCTTCGCGCAGGCTTGCCGACCGGCCAAAGAGCACATCGAGCAGAATACTGCTGCCGATCACGCGGGGCGGCGTGCGGAGCGCTTTGGGCTGGTAAAACCGGAGCGCCACGCCAAAGAGCGGCTCCACCATCAGCACGGCCACCAGCGCGTAAAGCAACCAGCCCACCCAGGCGTTGGCATCGAATTGCGCCACCTGAAAAATAAAGGCCGCCACCGCCGCGAGCAAACACCCGAGGAAGGTCACCCGGGCCAGCGCCAGGCTGGACGTCAGCACTTCCACGCCGAGCCGCTGCTGCACGGTCGCCGCGTAGTTGGTGAAGAAGTAAAGCAGACACCCGATGGCCACGAAGCCGGTGATCGCAACCCGCACCATGCCCGGCTCCACCGCCGCCAGGCTGCCATTCGCGGAGAACTCCGGCAGGGACATGAGGAGGAGCAAAATGCCACCAATACCGTAAATCCACCACTGCCAGAAAATGCGGTACCAGTCCTCACGTTTGGTGCCGGTCTCCACCAGCGGATCGGATTGCCCCGGGGTGCCTTCCTCGCGGCGCTTGCGGAGCGTCTCGTTGTATTCGGCATCCGCCAGGTCCTTCTTCCGCGCGGCCAGGGCCCGGTTCTGCGCCAGCAACGCAAGACTGCACCAGAAAAGCAGCATCTCCACAGCACTAAAGGCGGGCACCCACACAGCGGTCACCACCCACAGGCCAAAGAGCGTCCCGGCCAGCGTGGTGAAGAAGAGCCACCAGAGCGTGCGCGCACACCGCTGCAAAGCCTCTTTCGAGAGCGGCGCGGGGACGGCAGGTTCAGCGGCGATTGATTCGCGGTTCATCATTCATTAAGGAAAAGGTTCGGCTCCGAGGATGGCGGATGGATAACCGGGTGCATACCCGGATTTTGAGCAACAGTCAGCTACTTCATGCGCCGGGGCAGGCTCCGCCCTGGAGTTCCGGTGCGCACGGGAAAATCAGACCTCAAGTCTGTGGTGGCGCATGCTCGAAAATGCAGGCGCTGAGAAAAGCCGCTCCCAATTGCTTCCCGGCCGAAAGCGCAGGCTCATCCATCTCATTCTGCACTGGCGCAACCACGGGCGGCAGGGCGGGAGTGCTGTCGTGCAAGCCGCCATCCAGCATCATGGTCACGGCGCAGTCATGGTCATGATGATCGGCATCGTGATGCAGACGTTCATGCAACTGGGGCGAGGCCGCGAGCAGAGAGATGATGAACAACCCCACGCAGATGACCGCGGAAATCGCAACACCCCAGCTTTTGCCCGATGCTCGGAGAAACCCGTTCATGAAGTGAGCCACCCGTAAGGTGGCGAACCCGGTCTGTCAACTTACGGCGGGCTAAAATATGCGGGAGCAGATGGTGTCTTACTCTTTGCCTTGCTCTTACACGTGCTTCCATCCCCTAAAAAGGAGCAAGACAAAGAGCGTGAAAAGCAGCCCTGCCATTCAGAATGCCGTTCAAATCATGCAAACTTCCTGTCTATAGTCTCCGGCTATGAGCAAGGGGTGGTCACTAAAAGACAAACAAATCGCCAAGGCGGCAGCAGAACGGGCCCGGCATCGGGCAGAAAAAGAAGCCATCTCCCTGCATGCTGAATATCGAATCGATTCCATTGAAGATTTATGGGCACTTGAAGTCAAAATCCGCGAATGGCGTCGGGACCGGCAGTATCAATTCACCCTCAACTTTGAAACAGCCAACCAACAAATCGCAGACTGGGTTTCCCGAGGCTGGCTGAAGCAGTCCGACATTGAGGCGTTTTCGGAAGACCACCTCAAAGCCATCAAATCATTTGGTTAAAACCGCCTCGCTGCATGTTTTCCACCGAATATATCCTCGAACTCTGCGATACCTCGGGCGAGCACAAGTCCGTTGCCCGCTTTGTCTCGTTAACTCCCTTTACCGCTCTGAGCGAAATCGCCGGTGTGGGGCGACGAGTAGGGTTGCCAGCGCTTCGCCATCGAGGGGATTTCCTTCGCGTTCCCAACGCAGAAAGATTTGAGGCCCCTCGGCTTCGCTCGGGGTGACATGGTTTTGGATGAGCCTTGAGCAGGATCGGAAACCACATTTCCCATTCAGTCGTGCAATGGGTATATTTCACCGAAGCCGTTAAAATCCCAAGCTCTTCGATCCCGGTTCCCGCCCTTCATCCACGTCGATGTAGTCGTAGAAGACCTGGATGTCGTCACGTTCCTCGAGGCCGCTCTCAACTTTGCGCTGTTTCAGGCGGGCGCTGAGTTCGTCGTTCCAGCCACGCTTGCGGTTGTATTCGTTCCAGATGTGGATTTCCTCGGCGGAAGGTTTACGGCCCTGCTGGAAGGCCCATTCGAGAATCTCCTCATCGGTGCCGCCTTGTTTGACCCGCTCGGTGAAGGCGGGATATTCGATCCACAGAAAATTCAGGCACAACCCATCGGAAGCGACGCCCAGGTTGCCCAGGTAATCCCGGGGGAGTTCTCCACGGTCGTGCAGGCGCACCTTGTCGATCATGCGGGCGAAATAGAGGATTCCGCCGGTTTTCACATAGGGACTGCGCAGGCCGGGAATATTCATGCGGGGAGAGTAACGAATGAATCTTTTTTCGACAAGCGGCGGGGGATGGTTTTAGTTTTTATGAATGTCCTCTCCCATCCTCCTTGCGAAAACGGCGGCCCCGGCGGGCATGGAAGTATTCCTGCTGCCGCAAATGACCAACCGCCATGGACTGATCGCGGGGGCGACCGGCACCGGGAAGACGGTGACCTTGCAGTCGATGGCGCAGGCGTTGAGCCGGCAGGGAGTGCCCGTCTTCATGGCGGATGTAAAGGGCGACCTCGCCGGGCTGAGCCAGGCGGGCGGGACTTCGCCCAAGGTGCAGGAGCGCATCCAGTCGCTGGGCCTCACCGATTTCAAGCCGGAGGCGTGCCCGGTGACTTTTTGGGACGTCTTCGGCACGAGCGGGCATCCGGTGCGTGCGACCGTTTCGGAAATGGGGCCGCTGCTGCTGTCGCGGTTGCTGAACTTGAACGACACGCAAAGCGGGGTGCTGACGCTGGTTTTCAAAATCGCCGACGACAACGGCCTGCTGCTGCTCGACTTGAAAGACCTGCGGGCGATGGTGCAGCACGTGGGCGAGAACGCCTCCCAATTCACGACCGAATACGGGAACGTCTCGACCGCCAGTATCGGCGCCATCCAGCGCAACCTGCTCGGGCTGGAGCAACAGGGCGCGGATCAATTTTTCGGCGAACCGGCGCTGAATCTCGACGATTTTTTGCAGACCGACGCGAATGGCCACGGGATGGTCAACATCCTCGCGGCGGACAAGCTGATGCTGGCTCCGAAGGTGTATGCAACGATGCTGCTCTGGCTGCTTTCGGAGCTGTTCGAGCGAATGCCGGAGGCGGGCGACCTGGAGAAGCCGAAGCTGGTTTTCTTTTTCGACGAGGCGCACCTGCTTTTCGACGACCTGCCCAAGGCACTCGAGGAAAAGATCGAGCAGGTGGTGCGGCTCATTCGCTCGAAAGGCGTGGGCGTCTATTTCGTGACCCAGAATCCCCGCGACGTGCCCGCCGAAGTGCTCTCGCAACTCGGCAACCGCGTGCAGCACAACCTGCGCGCCTTTACGCCAGATGACTTGAAGGCGGTGAAACAGGCGGCGCAAACTTTCCGCGCCAACCCGGCTTTTGACACTGCGGAAGCCATGACCAAACTGGGCACCGGAGAGGCGCTGGTTTCCACGCTGGATGAGAACGGGCAGCCGAACGTGGTGCAACGGGCTTTCATCGTGCCGCCCTCCAGCCAGATCGGAGCGATCACGCCGCCCCAGCGGCAGGCGATCATTCAATCCTCGGTCATCTACGGCACCTACGAACAGGTGGTGGATCGCGAATCGGCCTACGAAAAATTGAAAGGGGCCGCCCAGAGCGCACCGACGCCGCCACCCGGCGCACCCACCATGCAGGCTCCCCTGCCCGCGGCGGCCGGCCAGCCAGCATCCCCGGCTTCCGCACCCACCGCTCCCGCGGGCCCCTCCGCCATGAGCGAAGCCCTGCAAGGGGCACTGGGCGTCGGCTCCGCACTCTGGAATGCGGGCCGCACCTCTCCCCGCTCCGATTCCATCGCCGAAATGCTGGTAAAAAGTGCCATGCGCTCCACGGTCCGCTCCGTGGGCACCCAAATCGCCCGTGGCGTCTTGGGCTCAATTTTTGGCGGAACGCGCCGACGATAACCTTTCTATGACTGAAGCGAAGACTGAGCAGACAGGAGCAACCGATTGCTGGGTAAAATTCTGGGGTGTGCGCGGCTCCATCCCCACCCCGGGACCGGCCACGGTCTATTACGGCGGCAATACCTCGTGCGTGGAAGTGCGCGCCGATGGCCAGATCATCATCCTCGATGCGGGCACCGGGATTCGCCCGCTGGGGCTCGCGCTGGCGAAGGAATTCGGCAAGCAGCCGATGGACCTGACTGTGCTCATCACTCATACACACTGGGACCACATCCAGGGCTTCCCCTTTTTCCTCCCGGCGTATCATCCCGAGAATCATGTCCACATCCTCGGCTACGAGGGTGCCCGCAGCAGCCTTGCCCAGACGATTGCCGGGCAGATGGAGAGCCCGTATTTCCCCATCGCCCTGGAGCAGATGCCGGGAAATATCGTGATCCGCGAGTTGAAGGATTTTTCATTCAAAGTCGGCCCGGTGGAGGTCAAAGCCTGCACGCTGAACCATCCCGGCATCGCCGTGGGCTACCGGCTCTTTACCAGCAAGGGCTCGGTCGCCTACCTGCCCGATAACGAGCCGTTTGGCAAAAACTGGGTCGCCGAGAGCGGCAACGGCGTGCCGCTCGACCAGAAGGTGATCGAGTTCCTCACCGGCGCGGATGTGCTGATCGCCGACTCGCAGTATGACGACGACGAATATTCGCAGCATATCGGCTGGGGCCACGGCTGCGTGAGCCATGTCGTCGATCTGGCGCTCTCCGCCCAGGTGAAGCACCTCTACCTATTCCATCACGACCCAAACCATGACGACGCCCGCGTAAGCACGCTGGTGGAAACCGCCCGCAGCCTCGTCCGCGCCAAAGGCGGGACATTGAAAGTGGATGCGGCCCGGGAGGGGGACAAGGTGGTGCTGTAGGCGGATCCCAGCTTCAGTCCCGAGGGGACTGGCTCAAAATATCAGCGCTCTCAAACAACTTGGGAGCGAGCAAAGAGCAACGGAGTGGGAACCTACTTTTTCTTCTTCCCGGTCTCGCCGAGCACACGGAAGCGCTTTTTCAGCAGGTCGATTTCCTGCGGGGTGATGCCGAATTGAATGACGATGATGCCGTCGTTGATCACGCGGTCGATCTTCATGTCGATGACCTGGCGGATGTTGATGAAGGCGACGATCGACGTGCCCCGGCGCTCGATACTGAGAGTGTTGAGGGCGATCTTGCCGTGTTCGTCGAGTTTGAAGGCGCAGCCCCAGGTGCCATCGGGAGCCTGGAAGGGGTAAATCGCCTCCACGTCGCGCTCGGAGATATCGGGGATGCGCGAAATGTAAGCCTGGCGCGGGGGATTGTGAAAGATGAGCGGCTCGGCGAAGCGCTCGGTATCCTGCTCATTGGCCTCGGTGAAGAAGCGCACCGTGGTCTCAAACTTCTTCTTGCCCATGCCGAAGCCAGGCACGGAAAGCGCGGCCAGCAGGAGGAGCCAGAGATGGGAGCGGAGAAAATGGCGGAGGATGGCGGACATGGCGTGTGGAAGGTAGGAACGAGGCTTGAGCAATAAACGGGACTTCCCCACCAAGTAAAGCGACAGTTTTGGCGTTCATGGCGGCTGGTTAAGATTGGCACAGGAAATCCGATTGCATGCGGTCAAGGCGTCGTCTAAATCCAATGCCAATGAGATTGACCGCGTTTTTTGCCCTCTGCCTGATGGCGATGATCCTAAGCCAGGCCCAAGCCGCCGATCCGGCTCCCACCCCGACGCCCAAGCCGAGCTTGATTCACCGGTTGCTGCATCCGTTCGAGCATTCCCCCAGGCCCGCGCCAGAGGCAACCCCGGCTCCGGTGACCACCACTGCGGACTCCATGCCGAAGCCCGGCTTTTTCCACTGGCTGCTGCACCCCTTCGGCGGTGGGAAGAAGGAAGTGCTCACCCCCGATGTAAAGCGCGCGAAGGATATGCAGCTCTCGCTGACGCTCGATCCCAGCGCGGTCCAGCTTTCGGTGAATCGCGAGATCAAGGTGACACTGCGCCTGACGAATCGCGGCAAACATTTGACGCAATTGAAATTCGCCACCACCCAGCGGGCGGAGGCGAAGATCACGGACAAGTTTGGCAAGACGATCGCGCAGTGGTCCGAGACGCAGCTCTTCGACAGCATCCCCAGCTACCTGTCGATCAATCCCAATGAACGGGCCGAGTATGTAATGTCGCTGCCGACCCGGGATTTGCAGGCGGGCGAGCTCTACGAGGTGACGGCGGGAGTAGTGGGGTATTCCGATTTGCAGATCGAGAGGACGATCTCGCCGGTGAAGTAGGCGATAGACTTCTCAACGGAAAATATCAGCCTTTTGGAAATCTTAAAAATCTAGCGCAGTTCTGACTCGAAAATGAGGCGGCAGAGGGAGATCGAATGCTTCCCCATCAGTCCGCTTTCAAATTTCCATCAATCCCAACGGGATTGTGTCCCAAAGCCCAAGGTTGCGCGCCGCGCTACCTTGGGTAAACCCTGATCAAAATCAACCGCAACGCGGTTGTGGCCCGTCGGGGCGTTCGATGCTCTCAACCGGGCCGCAACCGCGTTGCGGTTGGGAGGTTTTTGCTGATTGATTCCCGGGGTAGCGCAGGCGCGCAACCCCGGGCTTTGCGCCGGAACGCCGTTGGCGTTCTCCAGTAAAATGGCCCCCGACCTTTTCATGCTGTGTGGCATCCATCCTCAGCGGGGCATCTGAATCTCAAAATAAATTTCCGAAACGAATGTCGATGACGCATCCAATGGCCCGTCATCCCGAGTGGAGCGTAGCGCAATCAAGGGATTCCGTCCTAGTGGCCGACGATGAGATTACAGTGTTTTTGCTGCTGAGAGAGAAGGCAGGAGGTAAGTCGCAGTTGGAGTCGCGCGCCACCAGGACGGGATCCGTTCGACTCCATTTCGCGCCCAAAGAACGACCGAGAAAGACGGAGCAGAACTTTTTGGTCCGCCTTGCAATCCCGCCTCGCGGGTTCAGTGGCTCAGGATTACCGCGTGGTTGAACAGCGATTAGGGGAGCTGCTCTAAATAAAAAGGCCCGTCCTGGTGAAGACGGGCCTTTTGTTTGGGATGAAAGAATGGGTGAGGTTACGCGGTCGGCTGCTCGTGCCCGGCAGGTGTGGGAGCTTCCTCAGCGGCGGGCTCGGCGGGTTCTGGAACGGCCATGGCCTCAGGGGCCGCCGGTTCCTCGACGACCGGAGCGGAGACTGGTTCCGAAGCGACGGCTTCCACCGGCGTCTCGGCGACGCTTTCCGCAACGGGAGTTTCCACCGGCGCAGCCGCTTCAGGGGCGGGCGATTCCGCAGCGGGCTCGGGGGCTGCGTCTGTGGTGGCCGCGGGGGCCGCTTCCTCAGCCGTCCCGGCGTGCACTTCGGGCTCGTCGCCCTCGTCCTTCGCGGAATGGCCTCCACCGGCTTCGCGTTGCAGCGGCAGGTCGAGCTTGCCGTCCTGGAACTCGATGAGATGTCCCGACTGGACGAGCCAGTGGAAATCGGCGGCGAGGGCGGACTTGAGGCGCGGGAATTCCGGGTCCTCGTGATTTTCCGGCAGCAGCTTTGCGGCGAGATCGGCGCGGGTGCACTGCGGGTGCGCGGCAATGTGCGCCAGGATGGAGGCGATATTCGGGGAGAGACCGCTGCCGCCGCTGAAGGTGACCGGGCGGTGCGAGGTCACATAGAGACGCTGCTTGCGGTGCTTGAAGACGTGCAGCCCCTGCGCATTGAACGCGCGGCGCAGGTGATACATCATCTGCCCTGGATAACCACGCTGCTTTTCCCAAACATTGCGGATGGCATTGGCCAGGCGCTGGTCGGGCAGGCGGCGGCTCACTTCGCCGGGGACTTCCAGCGTGGTCTTCTGCTGGATCAAAGTCGGCAAATGGTGCTCGCGGAAATGACGCTCGGCTCCAGCCTCGGAGTCGAAGGTGAGCGGGTTTTCCTCGTCTTTCGTCTTCCAGACGGTGATCTGGCGGGCCTGTTCCTTCCAGGCCTCGACCACGGCGGGATCATCGACGTTTTCGATGTTGTTGCGCGAAAATTCCTCGAACGACATACGCCGGCTGAACCGGGAGTCGTAGAGCCGGCGGAGCGCAGCCTGGTAGGAGTGGTGATTCGACGGCCCGAGCAAGGTGCCGCTGATCCGGCAACGGGCCACGCGGGTGAAGGTACCCTTGATCTCCTCGGTCTGCTGGGTCTCGACGACGTAGAACTGGTCACGCGCGGCGGCAAAGGCCCGCTGCTCCAACTGGGCCGAGTTCAGGGCCACCGGGCCGCCTTCACCACATTGGAAAAGAGGCTGGGTGGCGTCGTTGGCCACGATTTTCACCCGATGACGCTCGGGACGGGCGAGGAAGAGGCGGGCGAGATCGAAAAGCGGGTAGGCGTGGCCAGTTTCCTTGATCTGGCGGGCAATCGCGGTGATGCAGGCGGGATCGGGCAGGAACTCCACGAATACCGGCGCGGGCGTCTCCGGCACGACCGGGGCCTGCGGCGGGCGCGGGCCACGCGGCTGCTGATCGCGGGAGCCTTCGCCCCGGAAGGGCGGACGACTCTTGTCGCCGGGGCGGCCACCGCGGTCGTTGCGGCGTTCAAATTTCTGCGAGCGATCTCCACCGCCGGGGCCACCCGATCGACCGGGACCGCGGGATTCATTCCCCCGGAAGGGCTTGCCACCGAAGCCGCGCCGGTCATCGGAACGGAACTTGCCCTGGCGGCCGGAATGCCCCCGCGAATCGTCTTCATGGCCCTCGAAGCGTGCATAGGGGTTCGGTGCAGCGGACTCTTTTACCCAGTCGGGCTGCAACTTCAAATCAAAGGGGATTTCGCTCATGCGGCGGTTAGTTTGCGCGGTTCGCGGCAATTCACAACTGCTAAATTTTAGGAATCGGCCTTAAAAAGAACAGGACATCCCTTGACATCTCCTGTGTGGCTGATACTTTTGCGGCCCTTTTAAGAAAACTGACCTAGCTACTTTATGGCCAATACCAAATCCGCAGCCAAACGCGCCCGCCAGACGGTTCGTCGCACCGAAAAGAACCGCCGCGTGCTCACCGGCGTGAAATCGCAACTGAAGAAGACCCGCACCGCGATCGGGACGGATCTTGCGGTGGCCAAGACCGAAGCTTCGAAGCTCGCCTCGGCCCTCGACAAGGCCGTCAAGACCGGCCGCCTGCACAAGAACGCCGCGAACCGCACGAAGAGCCGCATCCAGAAGGCGCTCGCCGCGGCGAAGGCCTAATTTTCCAAAAACAACCAAACGGCTCACCAGCCTCCGGTTGTTTTAACTGATCTTCCCATCCTCCCGCCGCGTCTCTGGCGCGGCACCAATATAAAACCCGCTGGAATTCGTTTCCGGCGGGTTTTGTTTTTCCAGGAAGTAAAGCGTGGTGCGGTATTGACGCTGATCCACCGGCTCGCACTCGACGACAATGCCATCAGCGCAGAAGCTGAGGCAGCGGGAATGGTTGCAGGTAACCGCCATCTCCGTGCCCGGCTCGAACCGCCAGTTCGACGAAAAGCGCATCCCACAATCGGAGATTTCACAGTGGTGTTCAGGGGACGAAGCCCCGGGCCCCCCATATTCCAATCGAATGGCCGGCCGTCCCACCTGGTCAAGTAACTCGTTGAGCCTATGAATCATAAGGCGACTTGACCAAAGTAGCACCGGAGGGGGGGCTGTCAAAATTTTGAATGAGGGAAATTACAGAAGCCGGGTAGCGAAAACCCGCCCATCGGTGTCAGAATTACTCCTACAAATTGTGCCCGGGGTACTTTGTAGAAATGATGAAGCAGGAAGCCAGGAGGCCAGGAAAGAGGGGACCGACGAACGGATGATCCTTTTTTGGATTTCTGGCTTCCTGCTTCCTTCCAAGGGTGGGATGGTCACCGGATTGATCTTTTCTCCGGAGCATGCCCGGGGCTATTCCGAAGCACTCTCCGCGTCGGTAATCGGGGCCGCATTTCCGGTCGCGTCTTTATCCGAGACTTCGCGCAGCAGCCGCAGGGCGATCCGGCCCAGGGCGAAGGTGATGCCAAAGGTGAGCAACAATCCCCCGCCCCAGACGATGTATTCCACCGGACGCGGGTGGCTCTTGTGCTGGAGCAGGCGGATGCCGTATTGAGCGAGCGTGCCGAAATAGGAATACAGAAACCGCCCCGGCGCCTGGCCAACGGCGATCCAGAGCATACAGTTCCAGAACCGCATCCGCGTGACCCCATAAAGATAGAAAATGAGGCTGGTTGGAAACAGCGGATGCAACTGGCTCAGCACGATGATCTTCCAGCCCTCGCGGGAGATGGCCTCATCCAGCGCGGCCAGCTTCCGGTGCTTGAACAGGTGCTTTTCCACCCATTGCCGCCCGAGCGCCCGGCTGATCCCAAAGGCCGCCGCCGCTCCCAGCACGGTGCCAAACCAGACCAGAAAAAATCCCCACCACAGACCGAAGAACAATCCGCTCCCCACGGAGAGCACGCCCGCGGGCAGCAGCAGCAAATTGCAGACGGCCAGAAAAAGTGGATAAAGCAGCGCGCCGTACCATTCCATTTCCCCGATCCGCTTTTGCACCCCGAGCACCCACTTCAAGACTGGGAAGTGGTGCAGGAGGAAGGCCAGTCCCCCAATCACGCAGAGAAACAGGCAGAGCTGAAACCAGAATGAGCGGGTGAGTTTCGGCACGGCGGGGAAATCAACGTTGACGAACGAATTGCGCCAGTTCCACGGTCGTATCGAAATTCAAAAACGGCGTGATGAGATAGACGCCGGGGAAGCAATCGAGGGCGGCGCGGCAAATTTCTTTGGCCAGTTCCACGCCCATTCCACGCCCTTCCGCGCCTTCCTTCCCGGTCATCTTCTCGCGCACCCGGTCGGGGATGACGATGCCGGGCACCTCGTTGTGCAGAAACTCGGCCTGGCGGCCATTGAGCAGCGGCCAGACGCCGGTGAAGACGGGCACACCGAGATGTTTCACCCGGGCCTGCATGGCGGGCACCTGCGCGGTGTCGAAGACGGGCTGCGTCATCACATACTGCGCGCCGGCGGCCACCTTGCGCTCGAGGCGCGCGACCTGGGCGTCGAGATTTTTCACGTTGGGATTGAAGGTGCAGCCGGTGACGAAGCGGGTGGGATATTTGATCGACTTGCCGTTGTAGTTGTAGCCCTCGTTCATCCGGGTGATGAGCTTCATCAGCTCCACCGAGTTGATATCGTAAACCGATTGCGCGCCGGGGTGATCGCCGACCTTGGCCGGATCGCCGGTGAGCGGCAGCACGTGGCGCATGCCGAGCGCGGCCATCCCCATCAGCTCGCTTTGCAGGCCGAGCAGGTTTTTGTCGCGGCAACTGATGTGGAGCAGCGGGGTGATGCCGAAGCGCTCCTTGAGCATTGCGCCGATGGCGAGATTGCTAACCCGCAGGATGGCGAGCGAATTATCCGCCAGCGTAATGGCGTCGCTGCCCGCCTCGGTGAGCGCCTTCGCCCCGGCAAAGTATTTTTCCAGATCGAGCGTCTTGGGCGGATCGAGTTCGGTGACAATCACCGTCTTCCCGGCCTTGACCAGATCGAGGATGCTGGTCTCCTCCTGCGCAGGGGTGGAGCTCTGCTTTGGCGGCACGGGCTCGCTCACCACCACAGTCTTGCTCCGCGCGGGCGTGAGCCCTTCCAGCGCCTTCGCCATGGCGGCAATGTGCGCGGGGCCGAAACCGCAGCAGCCACCGATCAGCCGCGCGCCCTGCTCCACCAGCTTGCGTGCCACCTGGGCAAAGTAATCGGGCTCGGTGTAGTAGAGATAACGGCCATCGTGATACTTGGGATGCCCGGCATTTGGAAAAGCCGAGAGCGGTCCATCCAGCGGCAGCCGCTCGAAGAGACGCAGCATCGCCTGCGGGCCGTTCACGCAGTTCAGCCCCACCACATCCGCCCCGCGTCGGCGCAGATCGGCAAAGGCCTCGACCACGTTCATTCCCGAGGGCAGCCGCCCTTCGTCGTTGCACGCCAGCGAGCAAATTACCGGGCAGCCATCCAGTTCCCGCTTCACTTCGAGCGCCAGCGCCAGTTCCTCGAAGTCGAAAAAAGTCTCGAAAATCACCAATTGCGCCCCGGCGTCGAGCAGCGCACTCACCTGCTCCTGAAACACGGCGCGGCGGTCAATGCCTCGCACCCGCGCTTCATCCGCGCCGATGCCGAGCGGCCCCACGCTGGCGGCCACATAGGCATCGCGACCGGCGGCACATTCCAGCGCGAGCTTCACCGCACTCGCGTTGATCTCCCGTACGCGGTCGGCCAGCCCATATTTTTCCAGCCGCACCGCATTGGCGCCAAAGCTGTTGGTTTCGATCACCCGCGCCCCGACGGCCAGATACTGCTCATGCACGTGGCGAATCTGGTCGGGCTGGCTGATACAAAGCTCCTCGAAGCATCGCTCCAGCGGCACGCCGGCCTCCATGAGCAGCGTGCCCATGGCACCGTCTCCGGGAATGATGCGGTTTGCGAGTTCGTCGAGAAAATCCATGCGAACGCGCAGTATCTGCGGGCAACAAAATGTTGCCCAGCAGAAAAATGCGTCCCCTCGTTACCCGATCAAGGCCGGAGCCTAGCCCGGAATCTCGTAAACGTGGTGATAAGGAGTTCCCGGCGCCGGAGTCCCCACCCAGATGATGGCGTTGTTTTGCAGTCCGCCTACGACCTTCACGTTGGAGCCAGCCAGCGTCTTCGCCAGCACGGCCCCGGCGTAATTGCCGCCGGTCTGACTGGCAGCATCCATCTTACCCAAAATCGTCAGCGCCCCGAGGTTGCCCTGGAGATTGACCGAGGCCCCACCGGCTCCTGAACCAGCCTGGAGATTCCCCTTGATGGTCACGCTGCCATCGTTGGCACTGGTGCCAGTCTGGATCACGCGACCCGCCTGGGCTCCCTGCCCGCCCAAGACACTGCCCTTGACCAGGAGCTTGGTAAAGCTGCCCGATTTCACATAAATTTCCGCCGAGGCGGTGCCACTCGCACCCTTGATATTGTGGTTCACGGTGATCGTGTCAAAATCGGTGGCCTGGAGACGGGCACTGTTTGCTCCACCACCACCGAGCAACTCGCCTATCGTAGCCGTGGTAATATCGCCCGTGGCCACTACCGTGCCGCTGCCGGTGCCATTTCCACCGATGATTCCGTTCTTCACTGTCAGTGTCCCAATATCAGCCGCCGAGACATAGCCGGAGTTGGTTTCACTGCCACCCAGCACCTTGTTGGCAGTCAGGGTATCGATCGTCCCGCTCACGGCAATATTACCGGTAATGGCTCCGTTCACCGTCAGTGTAGTCACGTCCCCGGAGATGCTGGAGGGATAGCTGGTCGAATCACCATTGATGGCTTTTACCTTGAGCAGTGCCAGCGCCGTGCCACTCCCCGTGCCCACATCGATCGCTCCCAGCGAACCGGTAATGGAGACACTCCCCAGGCTGATGCCCGTGGCGTCGATCACGCCCACGTTCACCTGCCCGTGCCCGCCGTCGGTGATAGTAACATCCGTCCCGGCGAATTCCGATTCGATCGTGCCGTTCTCGGCAAAATTGATCAGATTCAAGTGCCCTTTGCTATTGATTGAGCAAATGCTCTTCAAATCCGTCGTCGTTCCCTTCGAAGTTTTGATCGTCACCTTGTGCCCGTTATCATCCACGTAAGTAAAGACAGCAGCCGGTGCGATCCGAGATTCCAGTTGTTCGATGCCCATATTGGGGGCGACGGTATGTCAGACCACTTGCTGCCTGTCCAGAATAATTATGAAAATTTCACAATTTTCATAATGATTAAACACTACAATACAATCGCTTAATGACCGGCCTTCACCGTCTGTTGCCGGGGGTCAATCAGGTCGCGCAAAGCGTCGCCCAGAAAGTTGAGCGAAAGCAGGCACAGCGACATGGTGCAGGCTGGGAAAAACAGGAGCCACCAGTAGCTGCGGATGGGGTTGATCGTCTGCGCGCCCTCGCTGAGGAGCGTTCCCCAACTCGATTGTGGAGCCTGAATCCCGAGCCCGAGGAAGCTGAGAAAGCTCTCGTCAAGGATGACGGCGGGAATGGTGAGCGTGAGATAAATGAGCACGATCCCTAAAAGATTAGGCAGCAGATGCCGGGCAAGGATCACGAAATGACTCTGCCCCAGCACCCGGGCCGCCATCACGAATTGCTGATTCTTTAAACTAAGCACCTGCCCGCGGACGATCCGCGCCATGCTCAGCCATTCGATGAAGCCCAGCGAGAAAATGAGGATGATGATCTTGGAATACGGCACCAGCGCGGAAAACCCCTCGGTCGAAAGCCATGCCTGGAAATGGGCATCGAAGGCATTAATCAGCACGAGAATGATGATTAACCGAGGCACCGAGTAGAGGATTTCCACCGCCCGCATCATGATTCCATCGGTGCGCCCGCCCACATAACCGGAGACCAGCCCATAGGCCGTCCCAATGAAAAGGCTCATTACCGCCCCGCTCAAACCCACCAGCAGGGAAACGCGACCACCTTCCAGAATGCGCGCCAGCACATCACGCCCAAGTTGATCCGTCCCCAGCCAGTGTGCCCCCGTGGGCGGCGAGAACTGGAGACTGGAAACTTGGCTGCCATCCAGCTTCAACAGCCAGGGGCCGAGGACACAGCTGCACGCGATGAAAACCAACAGCACCAGCGCAATCGCGGCAATGGGATAACGTCGAAAGAATCTCATGCGCGGCACCTTCTCATTGGTAAAGCTGGATGCGGCGGTCAAGCCAGCCATAGGCCACATCGACCAACAGGTTGAGCACGACCAGCAGGCCGCAATAGACGATCACGACCCCGCCGAGGAGAAATCCGTCGCGATTGAGGATACTGTTTACAAAAAACGCTCCGGCACCAGGGATGTTGAAAACCGTCTCCACCACGATCGACCCGGTGAGGAGGTTCGCCGCGAGCGGGCCGAGATAACTGAGCACGGGCAGCAGGGATGCCTTGAGGGCGTGCTTGTAGATCACGCTGCCATCACCCAAGCCTTTCGCTCGTGCGGTGCGGATGTAGTCCTGCCCCAGCACATCGAGCATGCTGGCCCGCATGAGTCGCGCAATCGCCGCCACATAGGGAGCCGCCAGCGTGAGCGCAGGCAGCAGCAGGTAAGTGAATCCCCCCCACCCTCCCACGGGAAGCCAGCGCAGCCAGATGGCGAAAACCAAAATCAAGAGTGGCCCGGTGACGAAGGTGGGAATGGAAACCGCCAGCAATGCAGCCAGCATGGCTGTGGCATCCGCCCCCCGCCGGTGATGCACCGCCGCCGTCGCCCCCAGGGTGATCCCCGCGCCGAGCGCAATCAACAACGCCGCCCCGCCCAGCGCGGCCGAGACCGGCAGGCACTGGGCGAGAATTTCATTCACGCTCATGCTGCGGTACTTGGTGGAAAGGCGCAGGTCGCCCTGGAGCAGATCGCCCAGGTAGCCGCGGTATTGCTGCCAGAGCGTGCCATCGAGCTTGTACTTGGCGAGGAGTTGCTTCTCGATCGCGGCGGGAATTTTCCGCTCGCGGTCAAACGGCCCGCCGGGCGCCGCCCGCATCAGCAGAAAAGTGATCGTGATCACGCACCACAGCACGAAGATCAGCGAGAGCAGCCGTCTGGAAATGAAAGCAATCATGCCGAGCCTTTCCTTGCTTCCTCACCCCGTCGTTCCTCGTTCCCAGACTCCGTCTGGGAACGGGATAATTCGCGAGACTCTGTCTCGCCTTTCTCCTTCGTTTGCAATGAAACAGCACTCATGGCGTCGCGCTAAAAAGATCGTCTTTGGCCTCCGCAAGCCGGTTTTGCGCTTCGGCGAAATAAGCTTCATCAAGCTCAAACCCGATGAAACGCCCCACCGCGCACTCTCGCGCCGCCAGCGCGGAATGCCCCAGCCCGAGAAACGGATCAAGCATCACCAGATCGTCGCGCACTCCGTGCAAGCGCACGCAGCGCGCGGCCAGCTCCACCGGGAACGTGGCCGGGTGCGGGCGATCATCATCGCGGCTCTTGATGGTGCGATAGGGGATGAACCAGTTATTTCCACGGCAGCGCCGGTCGCGCAGGCCGTCCTCGCGGGTATGCTTCCAGCGGGCGATATTGCTCTTGTCCGCATAGGCCGCGCCCACCGCCAGCCGGTCCACCGGCACGGCACCGTCGTGAGTGAGGTGAAAAAGGTATTCGTGGCAATCGGTCACAAACCGCGGCGAGTTAATCGGCTTGAAGTGCCCGGCGCTGATCTCCTGCCCGTCGCGGGTTTCAATGGTGATGGACTTGATCCAGTGAAAGGTGTTTTGCAGCGCAAAGAGCGGGCGCAAGGCCAGCACCAGCTCGTGCGGCAGCCAGGGATTGGCCGGGGCGGCGCCGATATTGAGGAAAAACGAACCCTTCGGCTTGAGCACCCGCTTCACCTCTCCGGCCCATTCCAGCGACCATTTCAGATATTCCTCGCGGGTGGCGGTATCGTCGAACTTGGAATAGGCGATCCCGAGATTGTAGGGCGGCGAGGTGACGACAACGTCCACGCAGGCCTCCGGCAATTGCCGCAAGCCCTGGATGCAGTCGCCAAGATGGAGGTCGAATTGCGTCATTGCGCCGGTGCGTGGGGGGATTGTTACGGAGGCACGACGGGGCGGGCCAGCGAAATATGTGCAACCTGCGCGGGAAATGCGTATGTTGAAGCCGATTTTTCAATATGGCCGTGCAGTATAAAGACTATTACGCAACCCTGGGCGTCGCCAAAACCGCGACGAGCGACGAAATCCGCAAAGCCTTCCGGCAACTCGCCCGGAAACATCACCCCGACCTCGCCAAGCAGAAAGACAAGGCGGCTTCCGAGGCGAAGTTCAAGGAGATCAACGAAGCCTACGAAGTGCTGGGCGACGCCGAGAAACGCAAGAAATACGACACCCTTGGCGCGGATTGGGACAAGCCCGGCGCGGGCGGTTTCCAGCCGCCACCCGACTGGGGACGCGGCGGTGGCAACGGCAGCTTCGGCGGCATCGGCCAGGAGGACATGCACTTCGGCGGGACTGGCTTCAGCGACTTTTTCGAGTCCATCTTCGGCGGCATGGGCCGCACGGCGGGCAAGGCCTACGGCGGTTTCCGCCAGCAGGCTGCGGCGGCCAAGGGCAGCGACGTCGAGGCGGATATCCTCGTCACGCTCGAGGAAGTGCTGAACGGCTCCACCCGCCAGATTTCCCTGCGACGGACCGGCGAATCAAAAAAGGAAACCTATCAAGTGCGCATCCCCGCGGGCGTCCACGAAGGCCAGCGCATCCGCCTCGCCGGGCAGGGCGGCGGCAGCCTGCAGGGTGGCAAATCGGGCGACCTTTATCTCAACGTCCGGATCGAAAAGCACCCGGACTTCCGCGTGGAAGGCCAGGATTTGGTTCATGACGAGGCGATCCAGGTCTGGCAGGCGGTGCTGGGCGGCGAAATCAACGTCCCCACCCTCGAAGGCATCGCCAAGTTAAAAGTCCCCGCCGGCACCCAGCCCGGGCAGCGTTTCCGCCTCAAGCAGCGCGGCCTGCCAAACAGCAAAGGCGAGCGCGGCGACCTCTACGTAGTCGCGGAAATCATGCTGCCGAAGACACTGACGGCGAAGCAACGCGAGCTGTGGGAACAGCTCTCCAAAGAGAGCCGGTAATTTCCGTTCGTTGCGCAGACGAGACAGAAGTCTCGCAGACAATTGCGATCCCAGACGGAATCTGGGATCGAGAGGGGTAATGGGTCCGCTAAAAACGCAAAATTCGCGAAACCCGAAGCGCTTTTTCCGGGTTTTTCGCGTCTTTCGCGGACCAAAAAGTTCTGCTCCGCCTTTCAATCCCGCTCCGCAGGTTAAGGGTCTCGGGATGACACGCCGGTTGAAAGCTTTTTAAAAGCTGCGGACGACTTTCGCAGCTTTAGGCGATCTGCGCGTGGGCGAAGTCGTGGTAGATGAGCGTCTCGCCGGTGCTGGCGAAGACTTCGTCCACGAGCTTGCAGAGGCCCTCGACCTCGTAGGGCTTGGCGATGCAGGCACAGAAGCCGTGCTCGCGATACTGGCTGAGCACGGAATCCGTGGCGTAACCGCTGGAGACGATCGCCTTCACGTGCGGATCGATTTCGCGCAGGCGTTTCATCATTTCCAGGCCGCCCATGCCGCCGGGGATGGTGAGATCGCTGATCACGATGTCGAACTTGCTGCCTTCTTTCATCGCGTCCTCATACACCTGCAGGGTGACTTCGCCGGAATGGGTTTCCACGACTTCGTAGCCCATCGGCTCGAGAGCGCAGGTCACGAGCATGCAAATGACTTCCTCGTCGTCGAGCACGAGCACGCGGCCCTTGCGCGGCGTCGCCGGCTTCTTGATCGGCTTGGGCTTCGGCGCTTCCTCGCTGGCGGCGGCGGGCTTGGGCGCGGGCCGCGTCATGGTCGAGGAAAGGCTGCCCGGCATTTGGGAGGCGGGCAGGAAGAGGTAGAACGTGGAGCCCTCGCCCGGCTTGCTCTCGACGGTGATGAGGCCGCTGTGGTTCTTGATGATCGAGTAGGAGGTGGCGAGACCGAGGCCGCTGCCCTTGGGCTTGGTGGTGAAATACGGGTCGAAAATCTTTTTGAGGTATTCCTCGGGAATGCCGATGCCTTCGTCCTGCATGCTGATCTTGACGTAGCAGCCGGGCTTGAGCGTGCTGTAACCGGGGCCGCCGAGCGGCACCTCGAAATTCTCGCAATGCACACGCACGGTGCCGCCGGCCGGCATCGCCTGCTCGGCATTGAGCGCGAGGTTGTTGAGCACCTGGCCGATCTGGCCGGCGTCGATTTCGCAAGCCCACAGTTCCGAGGGCAGATTGAACTCGCAGCGGATGTTGCTGCCGCGCAGCGTGTAGCTGACCGTTTCCTCGATAAGCTGGCCGATGGAGGACGTCTTCTTGATCGGCGCGCCGCCCTTGGCAAAGGTAAGCAACTGCTGTGCAAGCTCCTGGGCACGAATCGAGGCTTTCTTCGCAGTCGTAAGATGCGGCGTGATGTGGGAGGACTCGTCGCTGTTCATCATCGCCAGCGAGAGGTTGCCGATGATGGCGGTGAGCAGGTTGTTGAAATCGTGCGCGATCCCGCCAGCGGCGACGCCGAGGGATTCGAGCTTCTCCGCCTTGCGATGTTCTTCGTCGAGCTTTTGGCGCTCGGTCACGTCGCGGAGAATGAGCACCACGCCGATCTTCTGGTTCGCCTTGTCGCGAATGGGCGAGGCGTTCATCTCGACGATGCGCTCGGCGTTATCGCGGCTCAGGATCACGCAGGAAGAACCCATGCCGACCGAGGTGCCGGTCTCGATGATGCGCTGCACGAGGTTCGCACTCGGTTTGCGGGTGCGCTCGTTGAGGATGCGGAAAACTTCCACCAACGGCTTGCCCATCGCGATCTCGCCGGGCCAGCCGGTAAGCTTCTCGGCGGAGTTGTTGAAAAGCTGGATGTTGCCCTCGACATCGGTCGCGATGAAGCCCTCGCCGATCGAGCGCAGGGTGATCGCAAGGCGTTCCTTTTCCGCTGCGAGGTCTTCGGCAAAGCGTTTGCGCTCGATCTCGGCGGCGGCGCGCGCGGCGAAAATCTGGAGCGTGGATTCCGCCGTCTCCATGTTCTCCATCTTCTTGCGATGGATGATGCCCATCACACCGACCGCGCGGCCTTTGAAATCCACCAGCGGCATGGCGACCATGCTTTCCACGCCGAGCTCCTTGAGCAGGTCGTCGTCGGGATAACGCGTGAGGAGCGCGGCCCCGACCGAGGTGAGCCCCTTGCGCAGTACTTCGTTGCAGAAGGTGTCGGCGATCGGAAACTTTTGCACGGAGCGCATCTGCCCGTGCTCGGCGAGCAGCATGGTGCTTTCGAGGGTGGGATTGGAGCGGGCCAGTTCCACCACAAAGGCATAATCGCTCTGCAACGCCTTGGAGAGCTGCTTGGCCAGCGAGCGCAAAAATTCCTCGCCGGTGGCGGCGGTGACCCCGAGGCCGATGTGCCGCAGCGTATCCTCCGAGCGCTTGCGCTCGCTGATGTCGCGAATGATCGCCACGTAATGCCGCTCGTGCGCCACCATCATCTCGTTGAGCGAGACTTCGATCGGGAAGGCATAGAAGCCCTGGCGCTGCCCCATGGTCACGAGACTGCCCGCGCCGGCCTTCGCCACTTCGCTGAGGACGAGCCGCTGCGGGATGAGCCGGTTCAAGTTGCGCCCGATGATATCCGCCGACTTCACCGCGAACATCTTCTCGGCCGCCGGGTTGAAGGATTTGATAACCCCCTGCTCGTTCACCGTGAGCACGCCGTCGAGCGTGGTTTCAATGATGGAGCGGGTTTGCGCCTCGGCGGTCTCCACCTTGCGCAGATGTCGGCTGTAGGCCACGAAACCATACCAGCTCGAGCCGATCAGCACGCCGATCGCGAGGGCACAAAGGAGGCCGAAGCCGGTGGCCTTGAGGATGCGGATGATTTCCGCATGGCGCCGCGCGGCCTCATAAACTTCGCCCTGCTGTTTTTCAAATTCGTTGAGCGCCATGTGGGCGGTCGCCATCAGGTCGCGACCGTTGCCCTGCATCACGATGGGCAGGAAATCCTGCTTCGCCGCCCTGGCATTGATCGCGGGCGCGGCGATCTGGTGGGTCCACAAATCCACAGCATCGCGGGTCTTGTTCAGCGGCACGGCACTCTTGAAATCATTACCCATCAACACCGTGAGGTGACCATGGTAGGCGAGGAACTGGTTGAGCGCGGTCGAGTAATCCCGCTTGGCCGCCGCATCGCCGCTCAGGAGATAAGTCCACTCGGAATCCTCCATGTCGGACATCGAGCCCTCGAGTTTTGGAATGAACATCAGCACCTGGTAGGACTGGTCGGCATACTGGTCGTCCCGCAGATGCCCGTTCAACGCGGACTGCAACTGGTCGTTCAGCGCCTTCAAACTTTCGCGGGCCTGATCCACCAGCGTGTCGTCGTTTTCCAGATTGATGCCGACCGCGCTGTTCTGCTGCTGGCGGGCGGTGGTATTGGGCTTCACCACCCGGGCCACCCAGGCATTGAGCTTTTCCTGCGCCTGCGCCACGCGGCCCTGGCTCAGGGTGTCATCCTTGAGCGTGCTTTGCAGGGAAGCGAGCCGGGTTTCCAAAAGCGACTCCCGTTGTTGCAGGGAATTGCGAAATTGCTCCTGCCCGGTGAGCATGTAACCGCGATAGCACGTTTGCAAACTCGCGAAATCATTCTCAGCCTTGTTCACATCCCTGAGAATTTCCAGCATGCTGGAGCGATAGGTTTCGTCGCGGTGATCCCGCAGGGAAACCAACAGAAAAATCGAGGCCAGAACGGTAATTGCCAGCACCCCCACCAGAGAAGAAGCGAGCAGCTTGGCGTAGAAGTAATCTTCCGCGCAAAGCCAGTCTCGCAACCTTTTCAAACTCGCGATCCTACGGGCAAACATAAAGAGATACCCATAGAAAGCTACTTCCATGCCCACAGTGGCCGGAAAGGGATCCTACTCCTTAAAAATCACCCGCCCGCGCGCGCCGAACTCCATTTTACCGGCAGGCGTGTTCAGCAAAAACGCTTCTCAATAATGCAAATAGGTCTGCACCGGCACCGAGCCAAGTCGTTCACGACCTTTGAGAAAATCGAGCTCGATGAGGAAAATCGCCGCCTGCAACACCCCGCCCGCCGCCTGGATCAACTGAATTGCCGCCGCCGCCGTACCGCCCGTCGCCAGCAGGTCGTCCACCAGGGCCACTTTTTCGCCCGGGGCGATGGCATCGGTGTGCATTTCCACCACCGCCTCTCCGTATTCGAGAGCGTAGGCCACGGAACGCGATTGATAAGGCAGTTTCCCTTTTTTCCGGACCGGGATGAATCCCACACCCAGCCTGGTCGCCACGGCGGCCCCAAAAATGAACCCGCGGGCATCGATCCCCACGATCTTTGAAGGCGGATCGGCCAGCAGTGGTGCCGTCAGCAAATCGACCGTCAGCCGCAGCAACTCTCCATCCGCCAGCACGGGGGTGATATCCTTGAAAATGATCCCCGGCTTTGGGAAATCCACGACATCACGGATGGCAGCGGCCAGCTTGGCGACAGATTCGTTCGACATGCGCGCACCATAAGGAATCCGCCACCCCGCTCGCAAAACAAAAGCGCGGAAATGTGCGGAGGGAGACTTATTTGGACAGGATGAACAGGATTTACAGGACGGAAAAAGTGGCCTTCGGCGGATTTAGAAAAAAATCAGCTGACTCAATATTTCCCATCCTCTTCATCTTGTTCATCCTGTCTAAAAAATTAGACAGTGAAGCCGACAGCGCAAATACTACCCCTCGGGCAGCGCTTTTTCCTCCCGACGAACCGGGGTGCCGAAAAGCTTCGTAAACACCCTTCGAGGCAGGCTGCGACCGGCTTCTTCATCAGCCAGCTCCGCCTGGGCCTCCGTCTTGGCGCTTTCCCAGGAAGGGGCAAAGCCGGGGGCAGAGAGAACCATCCGCTTTTCCGCGCGGGCGAAAATCTCCAGATCCCGCACGAGGCGAGCCTCTTGCGACTGGTTCATTGAGCCCACCTGCAAGCGCAGATTTTCGTTTTCCTTGCGCAACGTTTCCGCCTCACTCTTGAGCCGGTTCAGGGTCTCGGCCTCGATCTCCAGCTTGTCGCTGAGGTGGCGCTTGAAGCGTTTCAACTCCCCTTTTTCCCGCCACAGGCGAAACAGCGTAAGTGCGGTAAAGACGAGCCCCAACTCCAGGCCCAGCGCAAATGGATGAATCATAAAATGCCAGTCCATGGCCCGACCATGCCCGCGCCTCTCCCAAAAAGCAAGACTGGCCCAGCCCTGCGCCTCACGTTCAGATCTCCCGTTTGACGCCTTCCACCTCCGCATTGTCGCCGCGCAGGCCATAGACCCGCCCTTTCCACATCACCCCGCTCGTGCGGACGAGCCGCAGGCTGTTGAGCGCGATGATTACCATCAAGCTGTTGCCCAAAAAATGCAGCGGGCAGCTTAACCACGACAATTTGAAGCGCCACGAAAGCACCATGCGGATCAGCAAAATCAGTCCCGATTCAAACAACGCCACCGGGCGAAACTCCGGGGAAAAGAGCCATAGAAACGGCGCGGCAAAGACACCCCAGTAAAGCAGGATGAAGATCACAAAGCTCGTCCGCGAGCCCTTGAAGGCGGGCATGGCGTTCTTGGAAAAGCCGTCCCACAGCTCGCAGAAGCTGGTGTACATCCGGCAAGTGCCGAGGGCGTTGTCGCAATTCACCAGCCGCATGCCGTCGGGAATCCGCGCCGCCACCGCCCGCCCCAGCGACAGGTCTTCCACCATGTTTGCCTTCACAGCCTCGTGACCACCGATTTTTTCATACGACTCGCGCTTGAAGAGCAGGAACTGCCCATTCGCGCCGCCAATATTTTCCAGGGTCTCCCGCTTGAGCCACGGCACCCATCCGGGCCGGTCCTGCGCCAGCAGCAACAATACGTGCGGAAAAGTGGTGAAGCCGAAGACATAGAGCATGGGAATCACCAGCATTTCGCTGAAGGTGCCGGTGATCTGCCGCGGCCAGGCGGAGAGCAGATCGGCGCGCGTGCGACCGGCCTCGGCCATCGCGGCTTTCAGCGTCTGCGGCCCATGCCAGGTATCGGCATCGGTGAAGAGCAGGTATTCGCCCGTCGCGGCCTGGGAAAGCTGATGACACGCCCACGATTTCCCCATCCAGCCGACTGGCAACGGAGCTCCACGAAGCATCCGCAGCCGCCCTTCTTCGCCATAACCAGTTCGCCGGAGCACGCCCTCGGTATCATCCGTGGAATTGTCGTTCAGCACGAGCACCTCATAATCGGGATAATCCTGCGCCGCGAGCGATTCGGCACACGGCCCGATGCGATGCTCTTCATTGCGCGCGGGGACCAGCACGGAGATTTTGGGCATCCGGTCCGGCCGGGCATCCGCCTTCAAAGTGGAAAAGCAGAACAGGTTCACCACCATGACTGCCACCGAGAGCACCAGGATCATGAGGACCAGCCCGTGGTAAATCATCAGCACCGTCAGCATAAAGGGAACTGGAAACTAGGAGACCGATTTCCCGGAGCGCGTGGCCTCACCCGCTACTTCCACCGGGATCGCCTCGCACACCTCGCGCCAGCCGGGAAAATTCCATTGGTTGGGAAAATCCCGGCATTGCTGCGGCTTCACCGGCTGGATCGCGCATCCACCATTCTCGAAAAAGATGCATTCCTCATTCGGCTTGTCCATCAGCGCCAGCCCTTCGCGATTGGGCCGCAGCCGGGTGTAACGCTGGATGAAATCGTATTCCGGCAATCCCAGATGAGCCGCAATCGCGCCGACCTCCGGCTCCGTCAATTTCACAAAGCCCGGCCAGCGGCAACAATTCCCGCAGCGCTGGCAGAGGTAGTGAACTTTGGAAGACATCGCGCGCGGAGCATAGCTCAAGGCGACCGTTTCGGAAACGGTTTCTCTGAAAGATCAAGTTTCACCGCCTTGACTGTAATAACATCCGTAGCTACATTAGCAATATGGTTCTCGAACTTAAGCTCCGTAAGATTGGCAATTCCGTCGGCATCGTTCTGCCTAAAGAAGCCCTGGCCCGTTTAAAGGTCGAGGCGGGAGACACGCTGACCCTGACTGATGCTCAGGATGGACTACGAATCAATGCGGGAAATCCTGAGTTTCAAAAAACGATGGCGGTCTTTGAGAGCTTGAATCGTCGCTACCGCAACACACTTCGCGAACTGGCAAAATGATCAGGCCATATTGGCTGACCCGGGACGAATGCCTGGCGCTCCATGATTTGATGCTTTCCGACTACGGCGGTATTCGGGGTCTGCGTGACGAGAATTTGCTGGAATCCGCCCTTGCGCGACCGCAACAACTTCTCCATTACGGCAAGCCCAACCTGTTCGAACTGGCTGCCGCTTATGCGGCCGGCATTGTGAAAAACTATCCGTTTTTGGACGGAAACAAGCGAACTGGGTTCATGCTGGGCGCGGGTTTCCTTGAACGAAATGGCTATGAATTCTTCGCCACGGAGGTTGACGCCGTATTGCAGACACTCGCCCTCGCCGCTGGCGAAAAATCCGAGGCGGAATATGCCTTGTGGTTCCAAGCCAACTCCCGTCGCACCTGATTTAAAAATCCCTTTTGAATTTCCGGTTTTTCATCCTTATTGAGGCGTGACTTTTTCCCAATACCTGCCCCAGGCGACGCGCAGCCCGCTGCTCCAGCAGTTCGAGCGCCTGCTCGCGCCGAAATCCGCCGCGGAGTTGCAGGAAATGGCCCGCCAGTCGCAGACGCTGACCCGCCATCACTTCGGGCGCACGATGCGATTGTTCGCGCCGCTCTACCTTTCGAACGAGTGCATCAACAACTGCCAGTATTGCGGCTTCTCCCGGGACAACCCGATCCTGCGCGTCACCCTTGATTACGCGCAGATGGAACGCGAGGCCCGGCACCTGGCGGCGGAGGGCTTTCGCAACATTCTCCTCGTCGCGGGTGAGCATCCGAAGTTTGTCTCCAACGGCTATCTGGAGGAATGCGTGCGCCGCCTGGCTACCATCGTCCCCAGCGTGTCCCTCGAGGTCGCACCGATGGAAACCCACGAATACGAGCCGATCGCCCGCGCGGGTGCCGAGGGGCTGGTGGTATATCAGGAGACTTATCACCGCCCCACCTACGAGCAGATGCACACCGCCGGGCCAAAGCGGGATTTCGACTGGCGGCTGGACTGCCCGGAGCGCGCCTATGCGGCGGGCTTCCGCCGGATCGGCATCGGGGCCCTGCTCGGGCTGTCCGACTGGCGCGCCGAGGCGCTTTCGCTCGCCACCCATGCGGAATACCTGCTCAAGCACTGCTGGAAGGCCCAGCTCACCGTAAGCTTCCCGCGCCTGAAACCCTGCGCGGGCGAATTCCAGCCGCTGCAGGCGGTGACGGATCGCGATTTTATTCAACTGATTTGCGCCCTGCGGCTCACCTTCCCGCAGGTGGGAATCGTGCTCAGCACGCGCGAGCAACCCGCTTTGCGCGACGCCCTGCTCCCGCTAGGTATCACCATGATGAGCGCCGGCAGCCATACCGAGCCCGGCGGCTACACCGGCGAGGGGCGCGACCAGCTGCACCATACCGTGCGCGGCCGCATCGTCTCGCCCGAGGAACTGCCCACCAACGCCCAGGCCACCGAGCAATTCCAGGTGAGCGACCATCGCGCCCCGCAGGAAATCGCCGCCATGCTGCGACGTCATGGCATGGAGCCGGTGTGGAAGGATTGGGACACCGCGATTTTACAGGGATGAAGATTCGCCTGAACGGAGCGGAACACGAAACCGCCGCCACCGAGATTACCGGGCTGATCGCCGAACTCGGCCTGCCGGAAAAAGCTGTCCTCGTAGAGCACAACCTCCGCGCCCTCCATCCCCGTGAGTGGACGGAAACCCGGCTCAACGCCGGCGATGCGGTGGAAATTTTGAAAGTGGTCGCCGGGGGGTAGATTTCCACTCAAGCCGTGGGCTTCACCACGATCCGGCTCCCGGCAATCTGCACGATACGGACCGGAGCGGACGGCTGGACAAACTCGCCATCCGTAATCACGTCCACCAGTTCAGTGCCGATCCGGGCCTTGCCGCTGGGTCGCAAAATCGTGACCGCCACGCCTTCCGCCCCGACCACCAGATGCGAGAATTGCGGGCTCACCGCCTCCAGCGACGGCCCCATGGGATTTGACCGTTGCAGGGCCACCGAGCGGAAAAGCGACGACTTGGGCAGCCAGCGGGCAAGAATCATCACCGCTGCCACGCTCAATACGGCGGTAATGAGCAGGGTCCAGAGCGGACGTTCCAGCATTTGTGCCGTCGGCACCAGGGGCTCGTGCGGATAGCGGTCCAGCATCGCCCACACCAGCGAGCCGAGCATGAGCAACATGCCCACCAGCCCGGGAATGATCGTGCCCGGATGCACAAACAGCTCTCCAGCGACCAGCACCAGCCCGACCACAAACACGATCCCCACCTCCCAGCCGGAAAGCCCGGCCAGATATTGCCCGGCAAAGAACGCCGCAAAACAAACGATCGAAACCGTGCCCGCCACGCCGAAGCCCGGGGTCTTCATTTCAACATACGCCCCGATGATCCCACCCAGCAGCAACAGCGGCGCGAGCGTGGTGAGCCAGAGGCCCATCGTTTCAAAGCCCGTCTGCTCGATGCGCTTGATCTCGTCGGGCAGCTTCTCCTTTTCTACCAGATCCTCGATGGACGAGGCAGTTCCCGTCGCCAGCAGAGGCTTGCCATTCACCACCCGGGTCGCCTCCTGCGCGCTGAGCGTGAGCAGGGAGCCTGCTTTGTGGACCACCTCGCTGCCCACCTTCACCTCCTTGGTTTTATCCATGAAAGCTTCGGCCAGATCGGGGTTGTATCCGTTGCGGCTGGCGGCACTGCGGAAGTAGCCGGAGAAATACGAGACCACCTTGTCATTCATCGTGGAGGGCAGATCCTCTCCCCCGCTCATCACCGGAGCCGCCGCACCGATCGCGCTCACCGGGGCCATGTAAATTTTTCGTGTGCCGAGGGAGATCAGCGCGCCCGCCGAGCCGGCATTCGTATTCACGTAGGCGATGGTGGGGATGCTGGTTTTGGCGAGTGCATCCAGCATGTCCGTGGCCGCGGAAAGCTCGCCGCCATAGGTATCCAGATCGAGAATGACCGCCGAGGCATGGTCGGTCTCAGCCTCCTTCAAGGCCCGGCGCAGGAAATAGAACTGCGCCTTGGAAATCTCCCCATGGATCGGCACCACCACGGTTTCCGCTGCCTGGACGGCGGGCGCAAATCCCCCGCTGCAAAACACTGCCATTCCCAGCCAACAAAGGAGTCGCCGCCAGTTCATAGGAGAACCTTCCTCCGGCGGAGGACGTTTTACAACTGCAAAGAAACCCTTCCGCTGAAACGATTCGGAATGGCTTACAACGACGACGGAGCGGCGACGTTGCGCGTCGCATCTTCCCAGCGCGTAAGCAGGTGAATGATAATGTTCATCCCCATCTTGTAGCAGTCGGCCACGCTCTTTTCCTCGATGTTGCGGTAGTAAAGATTGCGGCGGTCCCACATTCCACGATTCATCGCCACGAAGTTGTAGTGCTCGTCCCTGCGCGTATCGAAATGCAGATTTTCATCAAGACCGAACTGCCACATGTCGCCGTAATCATTTGGCGTATAGAGAATGGCCACCTGCCCGTAATACTTCAGGCAGTAGAAAGGCTCCTGATAGTAGTTCATCCCGGGAACGACTTCCTTGATCTCCTGGTAGTAGCCGTTGTTGAAGATCGGATTGTTGGCGGGGATTTCCTCCCAGTCGATGTTCTTGTCGGGCATCACGCGACGCATTTCGCGACGGAAGGCAATGTCGAAGGCGGAATGCAGGCCCGGCAGCGAGCTGTCCCCCCAGATGCAACCCCCGAGGCGCACATACTTTTGCAGGTTCTGCACTTCGGTATCGGTGAGCACAAAATCACGATGCCCGGTAAAAATGATGAAGGGCGGCTTCTTGGCGAAAATATCCTGGCTGGAAAGATCGAGCGGCACCGGATCGGGAGCCGCCTCCACTTTGTCCCGCGAAAGCTTGCCGATCACATAGAGTAGATTCGGGAGACTGCCGTGAACGATCTTTCCGCCCGACATGACAACCGTGCTGTCCCAGTCCCCGCCGCTGTACTTGGCCAGGTAGGCAGTGAATTTGAATTTGCGCTCCCGCACCGAACTGCCCGCACCGCCACCGCCCTGGGCCCAGCCGCTGGTAAAGCCCGCGATGCCCTGGGCCACTTCCTTGGACATGCCGGTGTTGTTCACCGGAGGCGCCGGCGCGGCGGCCTGGGAAATGTTGTTGGTGATCGTCGGGGCCAGCGTTGGCGTCACCATTGTTGGCACCGAGAACGAAGCCTGGCTCGGCGCGGAAGTGGTGATTGCCGAAATCGAACTGGGCATCGACGGCGTGCTCGGCGCGGTCACGCTAAAGGTCGGCTGCTGCACCTGCTGTTGTTGCGGCGGCTCGGGCGCATTGTTGTCCGCCACAAAGGACGAGCCGGCATCCCCCGTGAAATCCTCCGGCTCCGCATAGCGGTCAAAAATCACCTTGCCGCCAAAGATCACCACGAAAAGGATATGGATCAGCAGCGAAAACATGAAGAAACGCGAATTGAAGAGGCGCTTCTGAAACTCAAATAGCTTTCGGGTCTGATGCTGGAGGGCGTCCATTGAAATAGGTAAGGGTTAGACCGGCAAATTTGTCATATTGCCAACGCCCATGCCAATCATTTTTCACTGGCAGCACCAAGGCGGACCAGTGCGCCATTTCCGCAACCTTGCGCTTTTTCAACGGAGGTTTTGACTTTGCGGAGCCGGGTGAATTATTTTGCCATTGTGAAAAGTTTCACAAAGCCGGGTGAACGGCACGTTTTTGTCCCCATTGAAATCAAAAGGGCTTTCGAGCTGATTAATACCCACCTCTACACGGTGGAGGAGCGCATCCGGGCGCAGTCCCGGGAATTTGATGCCGCAGTCGAGGGCTACGTGGCCTATGCCTGCGAGAGCAATGGCAAGCGGCTGCGCCCCGCGCTCGCGCTGCTGGCCGGCGGCGCGACCGGCAACATTTCCTCCAGCCACGTCGATCTGGCGGTGATCCTGGAGCTCATTCACGCCGCCACCCTGGTACACGACGACATTATGGACGGTGCGGATACCCGCCGCAGCCAGCCCACGGCCAATGCCCGCTGGGGCAATTCCCTGAGCGTGCTGCTCGGCGACTGCCTCTTTGCCCACGCGCTGAAGCTCACCACTAATTTTCCCAACAGTGAAATCATGCGCCGGATCGCCAGCGCGAGCGTGGAGGTGTGCTCGGGCGAGATCATCCAGACGCAACGCCGCTTCGACCTGAAGATGTCGGTGGCCGATTACCTGCGGGTGATCGAGATGAAGACGGCGGAACTCTTCGGTGTCGCCACCGAGCTCGGGGCCTATCTCAATGAAGCGTCGCCGGAAACCATCAGCGCCATGAAACGCTTTGGCATGAAGCTCGGCACCGCCTACCAGATTTACGACGACGTGCTCGACATCGCCGGCAACGAAGGCAATGCCGGCAAGACGCTCGGCACCGACCTGCGCAAAGGCAAGCTCACCCTGCCCATCCTGCACCTGCTGCAAGGCGCGCACGGCACCGAGCACGAACGCCTCAGCGCGGTGATCCTGCACGGCACCGATGAGGAAATCGAAGACCTCGCCCAGCTCGCGCTCGATCGCGGTGCGGTGAAATCAAGCGTCCTCTACACCCAGAAAATGCTCACCGATGCCGAGGAACTGCTCTTGCAACTGCCGACCAACAAATACCGCGACGGCCTGCGCGACATTTGCGAGTCACTGGTAAAAATGATCGGCAACTTCATTCGCTAAATCGTTCACTAAACCGCGCGCGAAATCGTCCAGGGAAAAATGGCATGACTTCACTGAAAATCCGCGAACTGCCGGAACAGGATCGTCCCCGGGAAAAGCTGGCCGGCAGCGGAGCCGCCAGTCTCACTGATGCGGAGTTGATCGCCATTCTCCTGCGCACCGGCATGCAGGGGGCCAATGCCGTGGAGATCGCCCGCCGCCTCCTCGCCCGGCACGGCTCGCTCGCCGCCCTCGCCCGCTGCAACGTAAAGGAACTGGCGAAGGAAAAAGGGATCGGCCCCACCAAAGCCGTGCAACTCGCCGCCGCCTTCGCCCTCGGGGCCCGCCTCGCTCGCGAGACCATCTCCCGGCAGAAACTGGACAACCCGGAGCTCATCTACGAAATGCTCGGCCCGGAGATGCGGGCGCTGAGCAAGGAATCGCTCCGCGTGATCCTGCTCGATACCAAGCATCACCTCCTGCGCGTGGAGGAGGTTTCATTGGGCTCGCTCAACGAAACCGTCGCGCATCCCCGCGAGATTTTCCGCCCTGCCATCGCCCACTCCGCCTACGGCGTGATCGTCGTCCACAACCATCCTTCCGGCGACCCCACCCCTAGCAGCGCCGACCGCCAGATGACCACCCGCCTGGCCGAAAGCGCGCGCCTGCTGCAAATCCATCTCCTCGACCACGTAATCATCGGCGCTCCACGGGAAGGTTACCCGCCCTATTTCAGCTTCCGCGAGCATGGGATGATCGGGTAGCGCGGGGCTAACCACCAAGGCACCAAGGAAAAAAAGGTTCAGCCTCTTTGCTGGGCCCATACTCATTAGCTTCCATCGCTTCATGGAATCCTCAGTGCCATGGCGAAGCTTAACTTCGCGAAGAACTTACACCTCCAAGTGCAACTTGGGAACGAGACAATCCCAGTTCAAAATCCCCTTTGCTCTGTAGAAAAGATCAATCCGGTGACCATCCCACCCTTGGAAGGAAGCAGGAAGCCAGAAATCCAAAAAAGGATCATCCGTTCGTCGGCCCCCTCTTTCCTAGCCTCCTGGCTTCCGGCTTCATCATTTCTACCCGGCAAATCCCCCCTCTACTTGGCGTCTTAGTGTCCAGGCGATTAGTTACCTCTGTCAGCTCACGGACTCGTGAATACGGCCTAATAAATAAACATTTACATAAATGTTATATTTGCTTAGCAATGATTCATGTCCCTCCCCCCCGAGGTGCTGATTGTTGCCGAAGGTGACTGGTATGGTGTTTGCCGGATGCCGAAGGTTTTTCATCGCGCCGGCGTCAAGGTCACCTTGATGGTTCTCCCCCGCGCCCTGGCCCGCCGCACCCGCTACGCCACCTCACTGCCCACCGATGGATGCTATGGAGTGCAGGATCTCGTGGCCCGGCTGCGTCAACATCTGACGGAAAATCCGGGCCGGTATCAATGGATCATTCCCGGCGACGACATGACGATGCGCGCCTGCGAAGCGGAGACGGACAAAGAGTGGTTGCGCGGATGGTTTCCCGTGGAACCCACGGTCGAAAAAATGAAGCTCGCCACTTCCAAGGCCGCGATTGTCGAGGCCTGTCGGCAGGCGGGGCTGCCCACACCGCATTCCATCCACTGCACGAATCTGGAAGACGGAGTGCTCGCCGCGCGGGAGATCGGTTATCCCGTTTTCTTCAAGGGCGAGGAAAGCTCCAGCGGCTACGGCGTGGGATGGGCCAACGGGGAGGTCGAGTTACGGTGCCTGGCGGCTTCCATGCCGGAAAAGTATTTGCGGAATTTCTCCATCCAGGAGGCCATCAAAGGAAAGGTCGGCAGCACAATTGTGATGGCCTGGCGTGGCGAAGCCATCCAGTGGAGCGGCTCCTATAAAAGCGCGACGTGGCCGGGCCCTTATGGAGCGAGCACCCAGCGGATTCTCATCCAGCATCCCGACGTGAATCGGATGGCTTGCGAAGTGGCCCGCCTCACCGGTTTTCATGGCTTTTTCGCCATCGACTGGATTCAAGCGCAGCGCAGCGGGCGATGCCATGTGATCGAGATGAATCCGCGCCCCACGCCGGAACTTCAGCTCTCGCCGCGGACCGGGGTGGATTTTGCCATCGGAATCCGCCATCTGCTCTGCGGCGGCCCGAAACCTCCACCCTTGCCGTCGGCTCCTCCGGCTGGACGATGGCGCATGTTTCCGCAGGACCTTTATCGCTGCCATCAGGAGCATGATCTCAAGGGCCTTTTGACCTGGCTGCCGGACATGCTTCGCGGGCGAAGCGACATTCCCTGGGATGACCGTTCACTTCTGGTCGGATTTTTAAAGAAATTCGGTCGCTACTATCGCCACAGCCGCCTCGCCGCTCAAAAGGCAGGATAACCCCCTCCCCCCTTGCCTCCCACAAGATGACTTTTGGCCGCGATTCCGTGCCGCCTGGTTTCTTCCCACTTGGCGACTTGGCGTCCTGGCGGTTAATTATGGCCTTTCCATGAACATCCATCCCACCGCGATCATTCATCCCAAGGCCCAAATTGGCGAAGGCACCACCATTGGTGCCTTTGTCACCATCGAGGGACCGGCCCGAATCGGGGCGGGATGCACGATCGAGGCCAAGGCTTCGCTCATTGGCGACGTGACGATTGGCGCGCGCACCACCATCGGGCACAGCGCCATCATCGGCGGCGCGCCGCAAGATCTTTCCTTCAAGCCGCAGACGCACAGTTCCGTGGAAATCGGTGAGGACAATGTGATCCGCGAGCTCTGCACGATCCATCGTGGAACGGCCGAGGGCAGCGTCACCCGCATGGGGCATCACAATTACCTCATGGCCGGGGTGCATCTCGCGCATAATGTCACGCTGGGCAACCACATCATCATCGCCAACAACGCGCTGCTCGCAGGATATGTGCAGATGCAGGACCGCGTGTTCGTGGGCGGCGGCTCGGTCTTCCACCAGCATGTGCGGGTGGGCACGCTCGCCATGATTCAAGGGCTCGGCGGCGTGGGCAAGGACGTCACGCCCTATACGATGGCCGCGGAGATCAACCTCATCTTCGGCTTGAACGTAGTGGGCATGCGCCGCGCGGGTTTCAAGCCCGAGACGCGCAAGGAAGTGCAAGCCGCCTTCAAGCTGCTCTACCGCAGCGGACTGAACACCAGCCAGGCGCTGGAAAAAGCGCAGGAGCACACCTGGAGCCCGGAAGCGCAGGCGTTCTTCGATTTTGCCGCCGCGAGCAAGCGCGGCCTCTGCGGTTTCGCCGGGAAACCCGGCAGCTCCGACGAGGGCGGGGAGTAGAACTATTTTCCCGAAAAGACCATCGTTTGCCGCAGTGCTTTATGAGCGCTGCCACCTTGGCGACCAAAGGACGCCCTAAACCGTTGTCGCCACGGCCCTCTGGGCCGTGGCGACAGCATCACACAGAATAGATCGCCGTCCTCTTCGTGTGCTTCGTGGTAAATATTCCACCCGCCCGAATGCTTAAACGAGTAACCACCCGCCGCCATTTCTTTACCGAAAACGGCTGGAAGGACGCGTCCCCGCGATTACAGTAAGCGCCACTTTATGAGCATCTCGATTTCCCAGCCCCTGGTATTTGAACCGCTTTTCATGGAACGCGTCTGGGGTGGCCGTTCGCTGGAGACGGTTTATGGAAAAGAACTTCCCGCCGGCATCCGCATCGGTGAATCGTGGGAAATCGTGGACCGCGAGGAGGCGCAGAGTGTAGTGCATCTCGGACCGCTGCGCGGGCACACCTTCCACGAGTTGTGGCGCGATCATCGCACGGAAATCTTCGGCACCCGCGTGCCGGATTCCGAGCGGTTTCCCCTGCTCTTCAAGCTGCTGGATGCGCAGGAGCGACTTTCCGTGCAGGTGCATCCCCCGGCGGCCATCGCGCCATCCTTGAAGGGCGAGCCGAAGACCGAGATGTGGTATTTCCTCGCCACCGAGGAAAACGCCCGCGTGTATGCCGGGCTCGAGCAGGGCGTCACGCGTGCGACCTTTGAAAAAGCGCTGGCCGAGGGCCAGGTGGCGGATTGCGTACATCAAATCCCCGTCGCGCCCGGCGAGGCGCTCTTCATTCCGAGCGGTCGCGTGCATGCCATCGGCTCTGGCAACCTCATCTGCGAGGTGCAGCAAAACAGCGACACCACCTACCGGGTGTTCGACTGGAACCGTCCCGGCACCGACGGCAAGCCCCGCGCGCTCCACATCGAGGAATCGCTGGCCTCGATTGACTTTACCGATGTCGAGCCCAAGCTGGAATCGCATCCCGGCGAGCTGGTGACGGCGTGCGAATACTTCCGCATCGAAAAGTGGGACCTCACCGAACCGCGGGCGGCGGTGCAGTCCGATGAATTCGCGATCTTCACCTGCCTGAGCGGGCTGGTCGCCTGCAACGGCCTCACCTTCAAGCCCGGCGATTTCTTCCTCGTGCCCGCCGTGCTGGCCGGTTCCACCCTCGATCCCGAGGAGCCGGGAACCACGGTGCTGCGCACGACGATTCCGGCCGCATAGATCACAAAATCAATTACCGGGAAATATCCCGTTAATCATAAACCTCACGTCGGTGCCCCACCTTTAGCACCAGCACGGTCACTTGCAGTTCCCTGATCGCACATACCAAACGGTAGTCACCGATTCGATAACGCCAGGCTCCTTTCACCGAGAGGTAGGGCTTTCCAAAGCGTCTTGGATCCTCTTCCGTTTCCAAATGCTTTGCGATGTATCTTTCGATTTCCCGTTGCGCCGGTCGCCCCAGTTTGGAGAATTGTTTTTCGGCGGCGGGATCAAACGCAACCTGCCACTTCACAGGTCGTATTTCTTCCTGATTTCGGCCATTGAAACAGGTCTTCCCGGATGATTAAGCACCGCCATCACATCCGCTAGATCCTCCATGTCCTCCATCGCTTCACGCAAAGCGCGGGCAACTTCCTTCATTTCATCCAGAGAGAGATTCGGCACTTCTTTGACGATTTCAGCGACGCTCATTGAAACTGAATCTAATATAAATCAAATCGCGAGGCAAACCGTTTGCCGGACGCTTGCATCCTGAATGATTCTACTTCAGCCCCGTAACGCTCCAGCCGCGTGAACCTCGATCCGGTTGCCAAAAGGATCGCGCACATAAAAGCGCTTCCACGGTGCCGGGCGTCCGGTTTCCGTCTCAATCCCCGCCGCCGTGAGGCGGGCCCGCAGTTCATCCACCTCCGGGCATTCCAGTCCGAAATGGCGATAGCTGTCCGGCCCCGGGCGCGGCTCTTCCACGGAGACATGGAGATCGAGCCCGCCCGCATCGAACCACACCCCGCCCCGCACCCGCATGGATTCCGGCTTGGGAATTTCCGGCAATCCGAGAAGACCCGAGTAGAAAGCCCGGGCGACCTCTTCTCCTCCCTTGGGCATGGTCACATTGATATGGGAAAGGCGCATCTTGAAAGGTGGCAAAAATCGCTACGCCTGCAGCCCATCCATCACCTTCCCATGCGGCCAGCGGGGCATGAGCCGCGCGCCTTCGATTTTCCAGCCCGCACCATCGTTGCCCAGTTGGAAGATGGAGGGCTGCACCAGCCCATCCTTCTCAATGAAAAACACTTCGATGTAGGCACGGTTGTCGCGCATCTCCACCCGGCCAAACTCCAGGCGCTGCGCATGCACGAGATGGCCGTATTCCTGCCGCACCATGTCGGTGAACTGGCGCATCGTGAACTTGTGCCGCACGGTCAGCGCCACCTGCTGGTAGGCGGTGACGTAGTCATCGCGTTGCAACGCCTGCATCTGGCTGTAGATCACGGAATAAAGTGCCGTGGGAGAAGGCGGCCCCGCGCGTTGAGCCAGGAAATGGCTCACCAGCGCTGCCGTCCCGCAGATACAAAAGACGAGCAGGACGAAGGAAATCCGGCCCCGGCGATTCATGAGGCGGACTCCCATTCGCGGGCCAGCCGCCGCAGGTAATCGTAGGAATACAGGCCGGTGGCATGCCCGTCGCCCCACGAAAGCTGGAGCGCATAGCCGCCGATGATCTGAAACCGGCGCAACTCAAAGCTGGCAGACTCGTAACGCACCTCCGGCCGGACCACGTTGCCCATCACATCGGGCTCGCCACCACAGGCCGCACAGGGACAGGCCCGGCGCAGCATTTCCAGCGGGAAATAGGATTCCGCGCCGTCGCTCCAGGCAATGGCCAGTTCCGGGCCGATGGGCTGGACGTTGACAGGGCTGATGCGCATGTCCTCTCTCATACCCCGGCGGCCCGATTCTGGCAACCACGAGCGGCATTTCGCGCCCGCCGGGGGGCATCCAGCCAGCGGTGGTGGCCCGAATGATGAACAAATTGTGAATGAAAATTCGCTTAACAAAGACCCAAGCCACGCTACATTCCCGCCCGATGAAACGTTCCGCCCGCCTGTTGTTGACCGCCTTTATGGCGCTGAACCTTGGACTAACCGCGCTCCATGCCGATACCATTACGCTGAAATCCGGCGAGAAGGTGGAAGGCAAGATCACCGCCGAAACCGATGCGGATGTCACCGTGCAGGTGCAGATTTCCGCCGCGATCACCGACGAGCGGACGATCTCAAAGTCGGAAATCGAGAAGATCGACAAGATCACCGAGGACACCGAGGCCTACAACGCGATCAAGAACTTCAAGACGAACGACGACCACTCCTACCCGCTGGACAGCTACGACCAGATGCTCACCTCGCTGGGTGCCTTCATCCAGCAATACCCGCTCAGCGCCCACCTCGCCGATGTGAAGCAGCAGCAGGCCGACCTGATTGACGAGCAGGCGCGGGTGCAAAAAGGCGGCCTCAAATTCAACGGCGAGTGGCTTACCCCGGCGGATGCCGCGAAGCAGAAATATGAGATCGAGGCCAGCCAGCTCTTCGCCTTGATCAAGTCCAATGCCGCCGACGGCAACTACAGCGGCGCGCTCAATGCCTACGATCTCATGAGCCGCAATTATAACGGCGCGCGCGTCTATCCCGATACGGTGGACTACATCAAGAGCCTCGCCCCCAATCTCCTGCGCGAGGCCCAGAGCCGCCTGAATGCGCTGATCGCCGAGCAGAAAAAATTCATGGCCGATGTGCAGTTCCGCCAGGAGCCGCAGAAGACCCAGCTCATCACCGCCGCCCGCAATGAGCAGGAAGGCTACAAGGCATCCCTGCACTCCGCCACCGGCACCTGGAAACCCTATATCGCCCGCAGCAATGACAGCCTGCAGGCTTACATCCAGCAACTGCCGGGGCTGATCGGCCAGTTGAACTCCATCCAGACGGCCAGCATGCACCAGACGCAGGATTTGCTGATGCAGGCCAAGTCTTCCCTGGAAATGAACGACCTGCCTGGCGCGGAAAAAGCGATCAGCCAGGCAGACAAGTTGTGGCCTACAAACCATGAGTTGAAGGACGTCAAGGACGCCTACCAGAAGGCCAGTGCCTCCGCCGATGCGAAACGCAAGGCTGCCGCCAAGCCCTCGACCACCCCGAAGCCAGCCGTCATCGCCGCCGCCACGCCAGACCCGGTCAAAGCCGTTCCGGAAACCCCATTTTTTTTGAGCATTAAAGGTGCTCTTTTGATCCTCGGAATTGTGGTGGTCATTGCGGTCGCGATTGCCATTCTCGGCAAAGTCCGCAAGAATCAGGACGATCAGGAAGCCTAATCACTCATGAGCAGAAACGCCCGTATCGAACGCCGCACCGGCGAGACCGAAATCACCATCACCCTCGAAATCGACGGCAGCGGTGAAAGCAAGATCGCGACGAAGATCCCTTTCTTCGATCACATGCTCACGCTCTTTGCCCGTCACAGCTTGATCAATCTCGAAGTCATCGCCAATGGTGACATCGAGGTGGACCTGCACCACACCGTGGAAGACACGGGCATCGCCCTCGGCCAGGCCTTCGCCAAGGCGCTCGGCGACAAGCGCGGCATCCGCCGCTACGGCTCGGCCTACCTGCCGATGGATGAAACCCTGGCCCGCGTGGCGCTGGACTTCAGCGGACGTCCCTATCTGGTCTATCGTACCCCGGAAAACGTGGAGGCGATCGGCGCGTTTTCCTTTCAACTCGTGGAGGAATTTATGCGCGCCTTCAGCGTCCACGGCGGTCTCAATCTCCACATCGAGATTCTCTACGGACGTGATGCCCACCACATGGCGGAGGCCATCTTCAAAGGCCTCGCCAAGGCGGTGGATGCCGCCTGCCAGCTCGACCCCCGGGTGACCGGCATCCCGAGCACTAAAGGTGTGCTGTAAAGGCCCGCCATCAATTTATAAAAAATCCCGGATGCCTCGAGGGCAGCCGGGATTTTTTTTGCGAAACGATGATCTCTGCCTAGAACCCGAGCAACGGATCGCTGCTCTGGATCGTTCCCTTGAGGATATAGGTAGTGGAAGAAATCTGCCCGCTGCCAGAGAACGACATCGTCACCGAAGACTTGCCGCCGGTGAAGGTCTGGCTCGCTTCAATGATCTCGCCGCTCAAGTCCCCATTCAAAAAATCGGAGGAGCGGTCACTTACGCCCTGGCCGCCGCTCTTGCCCGTTGCCGTATTTTCCACCGTGCCATAATAGAGCACGGTGCCATAGGTGGTGAGCCCATCGGCGCTCACCAGGTCGATCTCCCGTTTGCTCGCGCTGGGATTGTAGTTGTAGTAGAAAGTGGCGGTTTTGGGATCCACATTGGGATAGCCGAAATACGCCAGCAGCGTTTTCTTGGTCAGCGGCATTTTTACCAGCGGGCTGCTGGAAGTAGCCGGCGTTTGATAAATGTCTCCGCTCAACGTCAGGTTCACCTTTACGAAAACAGAGGACGCCTCGGCACGACTGCTCATGAAGAGCCCGCCCAACAGCAATCCATAGCAGAATAATTTAAATTTCATCGCGGCTTGATAGCAGTGGATACCCGCGAAATGAAGTGGATTTTTGCGCAGGCTCTTGTGCCTCCCCCGCGAGCAAACCGCCTGCCGCTCACGGGGTTTGATATTTGATACTCCCTTTAATCATGATGACCTTGGAATTGATGGTTCCATGTCCAGTGAAAGCGTCCGAATTCTTCGTAATTCCCGTGGTGGGCGAGTAAGACTCCGTGCCAAGCACTTCCCCCGAAATCGCTCCGCTGATCAAGCTGGCCGTGCTGGAAATTACGCTCTGATAACCGTCTTTCCCATAGAGGACGGAAATGTCGCTTCCAAAAGCGAACAGGACCCCATAGGTGGTATTGCCATCCGGGCTAGCCAGAACGATCTCGCCATAGCCGGTGTTTATGAAATAAAATGCCGTGTCGCCGGGGTTCACGTTGAGATCCCCGAGGAGCTCCAGCAGCGTTTTCTTGGTCAGCGGGATTTTGGCCACGGGGGAAGTCGTGGTGGGGGCCGTCTCATAAACCGTGCCGGTCAAAACAACCTCTTTGAGCTTCACGGAAGAACCCGCCCTGGCCGAATGGGTCCCAGCGAACAGGCTGGTCAATAACACACCGAGAACGAACCATGCTTTCATGACCCTCGTTTTAGCACCTCCGGGGCAAGGGATGAAGTGCAAAATATCCGCGTTCACCAGGAGTTGACAGCCCCCCACCCCGCCGGGAAGATGACGCTTCCCATGATTGCATTGATTGACTACGGCAGCGGCAACATCCGCAGCGTGACCAAGGCGCTCCAGCACGAGGGCGCACCGGTGGAGCTTTGCAGCACCCCTGAAGGACTCCAGCACGCCGATGCGGTCGTCCTGCCCGGGGTGGGATCGTTCGGCGACTCCGTGCGCAACCTGCAGTCGCGCGGCCTGTTCGAGCCGCTCCAGGAATGGCTGGCGGCGGATCGCCCCTTTCTCGGCATCTGCCTCGGCTACCAGCTCCTGTTTGAATCCAGCGAGGAATCGCCCGGCCTGCCCGGCTTTGGGAAGTTCAAGGGGCGCGTGCAACGTTTTGCCCAAAACGGGTTGAAGATCCCGCAGATCGGCTGGAACGCCCTTTCGCTCACCCAGCCGGAGCACGCACTCTGGCGCGGGCTGCCCGCACAGCCATTCGTCTATTTTGTGCACTCCTATTTCCCCGTGCCGGAGGACCAGAGCGTCATTACCTCCACCGCAGATTACGGTGAAGTCTTCGCCGCCAGCGCCGGCCGCGGCCGCGTCGCCGGGGTGCAATTCCATCCCGAGAAAAGCCAGGGCACCGGCCTGGCCATGCTCCGCAATTTTTTAGCAACCCTATGATTATTCTTCCCGCAATTGATTTGATGGATGGCCAGGTCGTGCGCCTGCGCCAGGGCAAGGCCGACCAGAAGACCGTGTATTCAAACGATCCCGTGGCCTTTGCCAAACAGTGGGCCGACGAAGGCGGCGACTACCTGCACCTCGTCGATCTCGACGCGGCCTTCACCGGCGAGTCCAAGAATCTGGAATTTGTGGCCGAGATTGCCAAAGCCATCTCCATCCCGTGCGAACTCGGTGGCGGCATGCGCAACGAGGCCGCCCTGGAGCGTGCCTTCAACGCCGGCGTCGCCCGCGTGGTCATCGGCACCCGCGCCAGCGAGTCCATTGATTTTGTGGAAAAGATGGCCGCCCGCTTCGGCTCCGAGCGCATTGCCGTGGGCATCGATGCCCGCGACGGCATCGTGAGCGTGAAAGGCTGGACGGAATCCAGCGGCCAGTCCGCCCTCGATCTTGCCAAATCCGCCGAAACCGCCGGTGCCGGCACCATCATTTACACCGACATCGCCACCGACGGCATGATGGCTGGCCCGAACTTCGCCGAACTCACCAAAATGCTGGAAGCCTTGAACTGCCAGCTCATCGCCAGCGGCGGCGTCACCACGCCGGAAGATGTGCAGCGCCTCCAGCAGATGCCGGGGCTTTACGGAGCCATTATCGGCAAGGCACTCTACGAAAAAACCATCACGCTGAGTGCACTGGCAAAAGTGTAAGCAATTTGTGGAGAAAGAAGGTTGACTCCAATGCAGCCCCCATTTAATGGAAACATCATGCGTATAGTTCTAGCCCTCCTGACTTGCTTTCTCTTTTTGAACGCTGAAACCTCCTTCGCCATTCCGGCCGGACCTGAAGTGTCCACCGCTGGCTCGGTTGTCGGCACCTACGCCGGGGTTTTGCTCCCCACCGGCACTACCGCCAATGGCGCAGATGATTCCAATACCCTTGGCTTGTTTACGGCATCGGTTCCCTCCACGGGTCTTGCCACGGGAACCGTAAGTATTTTCGTATCGGGTGAGGCATTTACCGGGACTTTGGATGCTTTCGCGGATCCTGATTCTTTCGAAATCAGCGGGACTATTACCGCCACCTATCCTTATTCGGTCCTCGTTAGCACGACTACCACAAGCAATGGCACGACCACAACGACGGTCAGCACTGTTGACGTGCAGTCCATCCTCAACGGTAGCCTGAAGGCCTCCGTCGTTGCTGATAGCGATCCTTTCGCTACTTCAACCGAGCGCATTCAGGGCACCGCTTCGCTTGAGCTTTCGCAAAATGTGGATCAAAATGGCGTTCCGATCGTGAAGGACACCTTGAAATTCACCGTTGATGGTGTCCAACAATCCGCCTCAGCCACCACTACCAGCGGCTAGTCCGGTCCATTAAATCATTACCAATCATTTGAGGCAGAGGCTTTTGGGCTTCTGCCTCTCTTCTTTTCGACATGTTTCTGAATTACCAAAGGAACTCGGCTCCACGAGGATTCACTTTGATCGAGTTGATGACGGTAATCGTTATTATCCTCATCCTGTGCACGATGGCAGTACCTGTTTACAGCGTGGTGGTAACCCGCATGGAAAAGATCAACTGCATGCAAAACTTGAAAAGCCTGTATGTCGCCACTGACTCCTATCTTCAACAGTACGGACACTGGCCTCAGATCAGCGCCAAGCTATCCGTAAGTTCGCCTCACGAATACGCGACCGACTGGTATAACACGCTGCAGCCATTCGGTCTTTCGACCAAGACTTTCATCTGCCCCACCGTCCAAAAAGGGCTGGGAAATCCCGATTATAACAAAGTTGGCAGCGAAAGAACGGATTACGTAGCCACCCCATTCGACTCCCAAAAATCCACGCCTCACAAGTGGCAAACCCAGCCCTGGTTTGCCGAGCGTGGAAACGTCCATGGCAATGGAAACCTGCTCATTATGACCGACGGCAGCATCCACGAACTCAACGAGTATAAAAAGAAATAACCTGCCAGCACAGGTAATTTCAAACCACCTCCGCCTGTCGCCATGCGGTCGGTGTGCAGCCGGTGAGATGGCGGAACCACCGCGAAAAGTAATTCGCATCGGCAAACCCAACCGCCTCGGATACATCGGTAATCGCGATTTGCTCCGCCAGCAGGCGCTTTGCCTTTTGCAACCGCAAATCGGCGCGTAACTGGCCCAGGGTGAGGCCGCAAGCCTGTTTCAACAGGCGGTTCAGATAATCCGGTTGATAGCCGATGCGGGAAGCCAGCTCGGTCAGCGGCAGGTCGAAGCTTTCCGCCTCCTTTAACGTCTTGCGCGCAATCGCCACCACCGCCACGGGGGCTGTCGATGGCATTTGGCGGGGCAGCAATTCCAGCGCGCGAAAGAAGATATCCACCAGCCGCAGCACCGCCGCCGCTTCACGCGGCTCGATTCGATCCACCCGGTCGCGCCAGCGGGAGAGATCGGAAAGCGCCTGGCGAACGGCCATCAGCTCCTGGGCATTGAGGTGGCAGGCCGCCGGCTTGCGCCGGGCCGGGCCCTTGAGGGTCAAATCCAGCGCCAGGCACAAGGGTTTGCGCCCGCTTTGCTCCAGAAAGGAATGGTGCACATGGGGCGGGATGAAGAAGACCATCCCTGGCTTCACCGAATGGGCATGTCCAGAGACCACTTGCGATCCGTTCCCGCTTAGGTAAAGCAGCAGCTGTGAACAGGCGTGCGCATGCTCCGAAACCCAGCCCGATTGTGGAAGATGGCGATTTAGCTTCAGCCGCCGGATATGTAACTCTGGAAGGCGCAGGCTAAACTCCTGGGCATATAGAGGTTTGATATTACGGAAAAGCATTCTGGAGAAAAATAAAGTCGGTTTTGTGCTAACCAACATTGTTTTTGTCCTCACGCAAGTTTTCTGCTGTAATTACATTTCCCCTATGAATTCATCCCCTGTTGTTCTGGTGACCGGTTCGAGCCGTGGGCTCGGGCGCGGCGTGGCAGAGACCCTGGCAAAATCGGGCTATAGCGTGGCCATCCATTACGGCTTCAACCAGACTTCGGCCGAAGCCACCGTGGAAGCCTGCCGGGCACTGGCGGTGAATGAAAATCAGAAATTCGCCATCGTTGGCGGCGACATCAGCAAGACGGCGGATCGCGAATCGCTGGTGCAGCAGACGCTGGAAGCCTTCGGTCGTCTCGACGCGCTGGTGAACAACGCGGGCATCGCACCGAAGGTGCGCGCCGACATCACCGAGGCCAGCGAAGAGAGCTTCGATGAACTCATCAGCACCAATTTGAAAGGGCCGTATTTCCTCTCCCAGCGCGTGGTGAACCACTGGCTCAAGAATCCCGGTGCCAGCCTCATTCCCGGCGGCTACAAGCTCCTCTTCGTCACTTCCATTTCCGCCGACACCGCCTCGCCCAATCGCGGCGACTACTGCATCTCGAAGGCCGGCCTCGCCATGGCCTCGCAACTCTGGGCGACCCGCCTCGCCAGCGAAGGCATCCAGGTGATGGAACTCCGCCCCGGCATCATGGCCACCGACATGACCTCCGGCGTGAAGGGCAAATATGACGAGCTGATCGAAAACGGCCTCGTCCCGCAGAAACGCTGGGGCACGCCGGAAGACGTCGGCCTCGCGGTGAAGGCCGTGCTCGATGGCGGCTTCAATTTCTCCACCGGCAGCGTCGTCTATGTGGATGGCGGTTTCAATATCCGCCGCCTGTAAGCTCAATCTCCCACCTCCCTTTCCAAGTAATCCCCGCCCCGTTCGCCCATGATTAAGATCAACGATCAACTCCAGCCCTCCGACGTCGCCGCCGCCTGCCGTCGCGTCTTTGAAGCTTCCGCCGCCAAGATCCGCGCCATCGATGCCCGCGAGACACCCGGTTCCGCCACTCCCGTCTATACCGTGCAGGGCAAATACACCGCCCGCGGCTGGACGGAATGGACCCAGGGCTTCGTCTATGGCTCGGCGATTCTCCAATTCGACGCCACCGGCGAAGAGGAATTTCTCAAGCTCGGTCGCGATCGCACCATCAGCAAGATGGCGCACCATATCACGCACGTGGGCGTGCACGATCACGGTTTCAACAACGTCTCCACCTACGGCAACCTTTGGCGCTTGATGGGCGAAGGCCGCATCCCTTTCAACCAACGCGAAAAGGAGTTCTACGAACTCGCGCTCAAGTGCACCGGCGCCGTGCAGGCCGCCCGCTGGACGAAAATCTCGAATGGCGAAGGCTACATCTACTCCTTCAACGGACCGCACTCGCTGTTTGCCGATACCATCCGCTCGCTCCGTGCGCTCGCCGTCTCGCATCAGCTCGGCCACGTGCTCATGGGGGAGAAGGATGCGAAGATCTCGCTCCTCCAGCGCCTGATCGAGCACGCGAAGACCACCGCCGCCTACGCCGTCTATTACGGTGAAGGCCGCGATTACTATGATCTCCGCGGCCGCACCGCGCATGAGAGCATCTTCAATCTGAACGATGGCAACTACCGCTGCCCGAATTCACAGCAGGGCTTCGCGCCGTTCACCACCTGGACCCGCGGCCTGGCGTGGATCATGTGCGGCTATCCCGAGCAACTGGAATTCATCGCCACGCTCAAGGACGAGGAACTCGCGCCTTACGGCGGTCGCGCGGAGATCGAAGCGATGATGCTCAAGGCGGCAAAGGCCACCTGCGATTTCTACATCGAACATTCGCCCACCGACGGCATCCCGTATTGGGACACCGGCGCGCCGAATCTCCACAAGCTCGGCGATTACCTCGACCGCCCCGCCGATCCGTTCAACGACCACGAGCCCGTGGACAGCTCCGCCGCCGCCATCGGCGCCCAGGGCCTGCTCCGCCTCGGTCGTTACCTCAAGCAGCGCGGCGACGAAGCGGATGGCGCGCGCTACTGGCAGGCCGGTCTCACCGTGCTGGAATCGCTCTTCAGCGAAGTCTATGTGAGCAACGATCCGAATCACGAAGGGCTGCTCCTGCACTCCGTTTACCACCGCCCGAATGGCTGGGATTACATTCCGCCGGGTCGCAAGGTGCCTTGTGGCGAGGCCTGCATGTGGGGCGACTATCATGCCCGCGAAGTCGCGCTCTACCTGCTCAACCTCGTCGAGGACAAGCCCTACTACACCTTCTTCGGCGCCGCCAAATAAACACCCCCACCCAACTCATGATCATCTCCGACATCAACACCCAAAAGGGCCGCACCTTCCCCGCCCGTCGCTGGGGTCGCAACATCGCTGGTGGCCCGTCCCCGATCCAGGCCAGCAATTTCATGACCGGCTGGGTCATTCTCGAGCCGAACGGCGGCCAGGTGCCGTGGCACAACCAGGAGCAGGAGGAAGTCTATTTCATCGTCGAAGGCACCGCGCAGATGTGTCTCGGCGAGGAAATCCAGACGCTGACCAAGGGCCAGGCGGTTTACATTCCCTCGGGCGTGTTCCACCAGCTCAGCAACCTCAGCGACCAGCCCTGCACCTTCATGTATATCTACGGCCCCGCCGGCGATGTCGCCCACTGGCGCCAGGAACTCGACGGCACCCTGCCACCCGCCGGCGTCGGGGCCACCCCTCCGCTCCCGCAAGGCGCACATCCGCAATGCACGGACAAACCATCGGCCTAAGCATTTCTCTCTCAATCCCATCCCACAACACGATCACTTCACCCCACAAAACTACGAATGAAAATCCATAAAATCGGCATCATCATGAACGGCGTCACCGGACGCATGGGCACGAACCAGCACTACATCCGGTCCATCCTCGCCATCATCAAGCAAGGCGGCGTCAAGGTCAGCGACAACGAGATCATCATGCCCGATCCGATCCTGATCGGTCGCAGTGAGGCCAAGCTCAAGAAGCTCGCCGCGATGGGTGAAAACATCCGTTACTCCACCGATCTGGATTCCGCATTCGCCGATCCGAACAACATCATTTACTTCGACTCGCAGACCACCGGCCGCCGCGCCGATGCAGTGAAGAAGGCCGTCGCGCTCGGCAAGCACGTCTATTGCGAAAAGCCGACCGCCGTCTCCACCGAGGCCGCGCTCGATCTCTACCACACCGCCGTCAAGGGCGGCGTGAAGCACGGCGTGGTGCAGGACAAGCTCTGGCTCCCCGGCCTGCTCAAGCTCCAGCGCCTGAAGGAGCAGGGCTTCTTCGGCAAGATCCTCAGCGTCCGTGGCGAATTCGGCTACTGGGTCTTCGAGGGCAGCAGCGTCCCCGCCCAGCGTCCTTCGTGGAACTACCGCAAGGAAGACGACGGCGGCATCATCGTTGATATGCTGTGCCACTGGCGCTACGTGCTCGACAATCTCTTCGGCACCGTGAAGTCCCTCTCCTGCCTCGGCGCGACCCACATCCCCGAGCGCGTGGATGAAGCGGGCAAGACCTACAACTGCACCGCCGACGACGCGGCCTACGCGACCTTTGAACTCGAAGGCGGCGTGATCGCCCACTTCAACTCGAGCTGGACCGTGCGCGTCCGCCGCGACGACCTGCTCACCCTCCAGGTGGACGGCACGCACGGCAGCGCCGTCGCCGGTCTCCGCGAGTGCTGGACCCAGCACTACGGCAACACGCCGAAGCCGGTGTGGAATCCCGACATCCCGCAGCCGATCAACTTCTACGAAGGCTGGTCCAAGGTGCCCGACCAGGAGCACTACGACAACGCGTTCAAGGTCCAGTGGGAAATGTTCCTGCGCCACGTCGTGCTCGACGAGCCCTTCCGCTGGGGCCTGCTCGAAGGCGCCAAGGGCGTGCAGATGGCCGAGCTCGGCCTCGAATCCTGGGCCAAGCGCGCCTGGGTCGATGTCCCGGAACTGAAAGGCTAGTCATTTTGAACCGCCAAGACGCTAAGACGCCAGGGAAGAAAAAATAAACCTCTTTTGCCGAATCTTGGCGCCTTGGCGTCCTGGCGGTGAACTCTTCAACCATAGCTATGAAAAAATCGCAAATCATTGACCGCATCCTCGATCCCGGCATCGTTGCCGTGATCCGCGTGGATTCGTCGGAGCAACTGGTGGACATCTCCACCGCGCTGATCGAAGGCGGCGTCACCGGCCTCGAAATCACCATGACCACGCCAAACGCCATCGGCGTCATCAGCGAAGTGTCGAAGAAATTCGGCAACAAGGCGCTGATGGGCGTGGGCACCGTGCTCGACGCGGAGACCGCCCGCCTCGCCATCCTCGCCGGCGCGGAATTCGTCGTCACCCCGGTCTTCGCACCGGACGTGATCGAGATGTGCAACCGCTACGGCAAAGCCGTCGCCAGCGGTGCCTCCACGCCCACCGAGGCGCTTGCCGGTCACCAGGCCGGGGCCGATTTCACGAAGATCTTCCCCGCCGACCAGCTCGGGCCCACCTACATCAAGAACCTGCTCGCCCCGCTCCCGATGCTGAACGTCATCCCCACCGGTGGCGTCACCACCGAGACCGCTGCCAGCTTCATCAACGCGGGCTGCGTCGCCCTCGCCGCCGGCTCCAGCCTCGTGAGCAAGGAAGTCGTGAAAAACAAGGACTGGAAGAAGCTCACCGAGACCGCCGCCGCGTTTGTGGAAGCGATCAAGAAGGCCCGCGCCGCCAAGTAACCTCTTCATCAAACTCATTTTTAAACTTTTAACTCTTAACTTTTAATTCCCATATGTCAGACCTCGTCACTTTTGGCGAAATCATGCTCCGCCTCGCCACCCCGGGTTTCACCCGCTACGAGCAGGCCACGCACCTCGAGCTCACCTACGGCGGCGGTGAAGCCAACGTCGCCGTCTCCGCCGTCAACTACGGCCTGAGCGCCACCTTCGTCACCCGCCTGCCCAAGAACGACATGGGCCAGCGCGCGATCAACGAACTGCGCGGCCTCGGCGTCGATACCACGAAGATCGTGCGCGGCGGCGAACGCATCGGCATCTACTTCCTCGAGAGTGGTGCCAGCCAGCGCGCCTCGAAGGTCACCTACGACCGCGCCCACAGCGCCATCTCCGAGATCAAGCCCGGTGAAGTAAACTGGGAAGCCGTCTTCGCCGGTGCGAAATGGTTCCACTGGACCGGCATCACGCCCGCCCTCTCCGACAGTGCCGCCGCCGTCTGCGAAGAGGCCTGCAAAGCCGCCAAGGCGCTCGGCATCACCGTCAGCACCGACCTCAACTACCGCAAGAAGCTCTGGACCCGCGAGAAGGCCGGGCAGGTGATGGCGAACCTCATGCAATACGTGGACGTGTGCATCGCCAATGAAGAGGACGCCGAGAGCGTCTTCAACATCAAGGGCGCGGAAGTCACCAGCGGCCACATCGAGCACGACCAGTATGTCGAAGTCGCGAAGAAGCTCACCGAGCGCTTCGGCTTCAAACAGGTGGCGATCACCTTGCGCGAATCGCACAGCGCCAGCCGCAACGGCTGGAGCGCCATGCTCTACACCGGCGGCCAGTCCTACTTCTCGAAGAAATACGACATCACGATCGTCGATCGCGTGGGCGGGGGCGACAGCTTCGGTGGCGGCCTCATCTACGCCCTCATCAAGGGCTACGAGGCGGAAAAGGCGATCAACTTCGCCGTCGCCGCCAGCGCGCTCAAGCACACCATCCCCGGCGACTACAACCGCGTCACCCTCGCGGAAGTCGAAGCCCTCGCCGGTGGCGACGGCAGCGGTCGCGTGCAGCGCTAAGCGAGCAACACCTTATCTTGGTTTGAAAATCGTGTCCGGGCAACCGGGCGCGATTTTTTTTATAGGTCCTATGCAACCTATACGACCGATGGCCCCTCGTTCCACTACTCCGTGGTGGAACGCCTTTGTCCGCGACACTCCGTGTCATCCTTTTGTCCCATCCTGTTCATCTTGTTCATCCTGTCCAAAATTTCCCCACCCCTTACCGGATGAAATACCCGCCCACCTTCCAGCTCCCATCGCTCTCCCGCTGGAGAAACACCGTCTCCACGGCGGATTCCTTGCTCGCGTAGCTCACGGTATATTGCAGCATCACATACTGGCCCTTCGGCATGTCGGGCACAGTCGTCATGGATTGCGAGGACTTCGGTGCGCGATGCTTCAATTCGCCCAGCGGCTTCCGCACCTGATTCAGCGCCGCCACCCATTGCGCCTCGGTCAGCGCCTTCCGAAAATCTCCCGACGCATCGCGGTAGGTTTCCGCATACGCCCCCGCATCTGCCTTGCCCAGCCAGGCCAGGGCCGCCTTTGCCGCGTCACTTTCCCACTGCGGATTCTCGTGCGCTTCCGGGCCCTCCTTCGGCTTGATGAAATACCCAATCGCCCGCCACTGCCCGTCCTTCTCCTGCGCGAAGCTCACTGTCTCCTCGGTCGCGGCCTGCTTTTCAAACGCGGTATCGAAATGGACGACGAAGTAGTTCCCATCCGGCATCCCCTCCACCGTCTTCGAAATCTTCGCCGAGGTTTGCTTCCGCGAGAGCACCTTGCCCAGCGGACTACGCACCTGCTGCGAAGTTGCAATCCAGTCACCCCTGGTTTCCACATTCCGAAAACTCTCCGCCGCCTGCTCCCAGCTTTCGGCATATTTTCCCCCATCCATCAGTCCGAGCCATGCCGTGGTCGCCGCAAGCGCAACGTTTTGATCTTCCGGCGTTGGAGAGGCAGAGACGACCTTTTTGCTCGATGGATCGCTGGTATTTTCACTACCGCGGACGTAGATCGAAACCACCTTCCCAATCACGTCGCCGCTGCCCACCTTTGCATCCGCTTCGCCATTGCGGTTGATCACAAGCTCATCGCCTTCATCACGCGCCACCCGCGCGACGTAAACAGTCCCGGCATGTCGGTAGGCAATGAGATCGCCAGACGCAAAGTGGCGGCCCAGTTTCCAGACAAGGAGGCGACTCCCTCGCGGAAGCTCCGGCGCGACGGCATCCGTGGGAATATAATAGGGCGCGATGACGTATTCGCGGAGCATCAACACGATGACCACCATCCAAGCCAGCCAAAAGAACAGCTTCTTCATCCGCTGTTTAAATTTGTAGCTCGCCGGGCGTATGAGATACCCCAGCGCCTTCCATTCTCCGTTCGCCTGCCGGCCAAAGGTCACCGTCTCCATCGCACGCGGGAGGCCCTCGAAGGCGGTCGCGAGCCTGGCCTCGTAGCGCAAGCCGCCGAATTTAAAGCGCCCTTTCCTGAACTGCCGCGAAATCACCCCGCCTAGCGGATGCCGCACCTGCCCGCCCTTGGCCTCCCATTCTTCCCGCTTCATCACCCGCTGAAAACTCTCCGCCGCTGCCGTCCAGCTCCCGGCGTAATCCCCCCGGTCCATCAATCCCAGCCACGCGTAGATGGAGTTCAGCAGCTGTTCGCGCTCCTGGTCGGAATCCGACGCCGCGCCCGCATGTCCCCGCCGGATGAGCCACCAGGGAACCAGAATAATCACCCCCATCATTAACAGCAGGCACCCCAGATTTCCCCACAGCATGCTGTTCAACAATCGATCAGCCCAAGGCAGAAAAAAGTGTGCGGCCGCGGGATCGTGGGTCGCGGAATCGAGCACGTGCCTTCCCACCCCCTGGCCGCCGTAGGCGTAAATTCCCACGGCGACTCCACCCATGGCAATCGGAGCCACGGACATCCCACCCAGTCCCGACGCCAGCCCAAGGGCCGCCCCGCCGAAGGCCAGCAAGCCCGCGGAAAGTCCCCCATAAGAAAGAACCCCACAGGAAACTCCTCCCATGGTAATGCCGCCAAGGGCAGTTCCACCGACCGCCACCACACCTTGGGCAATGCCGCCGATGGCAATAATCCCTTTGGCCACCCGGGGGCGCCCGGTCGCGGGATCAATCCCCGCCGCCACATGCACCAAGGGCAGGCCAAACAGGGTGGCCCTGGAGCGATAGTTCAAGCCATAGACCCAGCGACTGGCCGGATTATTTATGGACGGCGCCGCGCCATTGCCATGGGAGGACAATTGCGCGTCTCCTTCCGCAATCGTCTCCACCTGCGTCTGCAAAATACTCGCCTGCTGGTAGCGCAGCTCGGGCTCCTTCTCCAACGCTCGCAGCACGATTTCATCCAGTCGCACATCGATATGCACCTTCTTCGAGGGTGGCTCGATCCGCTGGCCGGGCAGTTCCCCGGTGAGCATCTGGTAAAAGACCACCCCGAGCGCGTAGATATCCGCCCGGTGATCCACCGCGCCCGGATGCGCGATCTGCTCCGGCGCCATGTAGTTGGGCGTGCCGATCGTCTTGCCGGCCTCGGTGACTTCCGCCGCGCCGGCCTCGAAGGCGGTGGCAACGGGCGGGACTTTTTCCATCTCGGTCGCCACAATTTTCGCCACGCCGAAATCCGCGATTTTCACCTGGCCCGCTTTGTTTAACAGAATGTTTTCCGGCTTGATGTCCCGGTGCACAATCCCCCGGTCGTGCGCAAATTGCAGCGCCTCGCAAATCTGTGGCACGATCGCCAGCGCCTCGGGGGCGGACATGTGCCGCGCCTGCAACAGATGACGCAGCGTTACGCCATCCACGTATTCCATGAGGAAGTAGTAGAGGGGTTGAGCGCCGCCATCTGGCAACGACTGGGTTTGACCAAATTCGTAGAGGGTAACGATGTGCGGATGCTGGAGTTTCGCCAACGCTTTGGCTTCACGCTCAAAACGCCCGGCAAAAGCGGCGTCCTCACCGATTCCCGGCGGCAATATTTTGAGCGCCACCATGCGGTCGAGCCGCACCTGACGCGCCTTGTAAACCGCCCCCATTCCACCGCGCCCCAGCAATTCCAGAATCTCCAGTTGCGGAAAAAGCGGCGCGAGCTCCTGTGGAGTCGGAGGCTGGAAAGCCCGCAGCTTTTCCTGGCCCGCGTCATTGGTGATCGTGCCCAGCCCGGCGCTGAAAAGGCACTCGGGACAAATGCCCATCGGGGCATCGGCTGGCAAAGGTTTGCGGCAAGTCGGGCAGAATTGGGTGGTGCTCATAGTCTCTACCCCAAACAGAGGCAGCCTGCGCCGGATGTTACACCTCCGCTGCGTTATCTTGAAAGAATTCGCCGCAAATACTTCAACTCTTCCTCCACCTCTTCCTCGCTGGAAACCGTCTGTCGCAATTCATCGCGCAGCGCCACCCGGTAGCGTTGCCGCAGCCGGTGGATCGCGACACGAATGGCTTCCTCGCTCATGCCCAGCCGCCCGACCAGTTCATGCGCCGGGGTCGCACTCTTCTCGCCCGCAATCGCATACCGCAATTCCGCAAACAATCCGCCGCGCCCGGCGGCCTCGTATTCATGCGCCAGCCGCCGCATCACCGTCTCCAGCAGCGTCACCGCCCATTGCCGTTCAAACGCCTCGTCGGGCGAGAGCCCGTCCGCCGGCACCGCCCGGTAGCGTTCCTCGGCTTCAGTCGAGTTCAGCGAAAAAGTCACCCGCGCATCCCGCTTCGCGGCGGAAGCGAAGTCGCGCGCATCGGCGAGGAAATGTTTCAGCGAGGCGAGCAGAAAGGCGCGAAACTTTCCGTGCCCCGCATTCACCCGCTCCAGCGAATCGAGCCGCAGCAATCGCGCGAAGAATCCCTGCGTCACATCATCCGCATCGGGCGGCAAATAGCCGCAGCGCCGCGCATACGTGTAGAGCGGATACCAGTAGGTCTGGCACAGCTCTTCGAGGGCCTTGCGGGCCGCGGTGGTATCCGTGCCCCGCGCGCGGCGGATCATTGTCCACCGGGTGGTGACGAAAAGCTCGTCGTCATGTGCAGCCATTATTCCATTTTCCCGGTGGATCAACTTTTGGCAACCCTCACCCGCTGGCTCTTTCCAGTTCCGCAATCATCGTCGCCAGCCCCTGTTCCAGCGCAAAAAACGAATGCCCCGCCCGGATGCGATCCCGCGAGGAAAGTTGATGCTCACTCACGCGGCGGTCGTTCACCCAGGTCCCGTTCGTCGAGCCCAGATCGCGCAAGAGCACCCCGTTCGTTGTCGGCACCAGCGCAAAGTGCCGGTGCGAAAGATAGGTATCCTCCGGCACCGCCACATCCGCCGCTTCACTCCGCCCCACCACCAGCGGGCCGCCCCGCAGCGGACACCGCGAAATCGCCGACCCATCCGGATTGATCGAATATAAAAATGGCATCGTAAACAGCTCCTCTCTTTTCAATTAAACGGGATTTCGGAGAAAATGTTACGGCGTCGAATAATTTTTGTCGCCTGCCGGATTGATTGTTGCACCTGAGGCAGCCGGCAGCTCCACCGCTTTCCACTCAACCGTTTTCACCGGCCGGGTGCCGATGATGAACTGCTTTACCTTGGAAAGCGGTGTCTCAAAGTCGAATTCCTCGGTGAGAATCCCTTTCCCATCCGCGCTGCCGCTTATGCTCGGCCCGCAAATCAACTGCTGCCCATTCGCAGTCACCGCCATCACCGAGAACTGACGGGTCTGAACCATGGAGGCAGGGACGGTAATCGCAACAAAAGCCTGATTATCAATCGTCTGTCCCACTACGCTAAGGTCGGCGCCTCCTTCCAGACTCATACTGATCCGGGCATGGGGTTTAACCATGATTTCGCGAGGATTCTCCAGCGGTCCCACGGTGTAGCGAAGTTGAACCGTCACCCGGTCGGGCAGGCTCAAATCCGGGTTCAACCTCAATCCGGTCGCAAACCATCCCAAATGACCGCCAGCATCATCGGTTGCCATCGGAGAGGTGCAGATTTCTCCCTTTCGATCGTTGAGGATGATTGTCCGATTCGGATTCGACAGATCCTGCACCGAGATTTCATTCAAGCTCCGGAGGTCGAACAGCGGGTGTGAAATCCAAAACTGCAAAACCCGACTCGTTTTTTGCGGGGCTGAGCTGGCAGATTCCAAATAACCAGGCTGCACCGTGGACAACCATTTCAATTCTCTGGCCGCGGTCACTTTAGAGCCATCGGGGTGCCGGATGTCCTTCATCGCCTCGACAGCAGAGTCACTCTGCCAGGCAAGAAATTGCAGCTTGGGTTTCTCTTCCAGTCGTGGGTTGGCCGTCGCGGAGGGGGATAAAGGTTTTGACGAAGCGGAGGCTCTGGCGGCTTGCGCATTCCGGTGCTCCCGGGCTTGTTCGATACCTTTTTCCATCAGGTTCCAGTCTTCGATTTGCATTGACTCCATCAGGTGAACGCTTTGCTGGCGCTTATACGAAGCCCAGGCCATGAACACGGCGACCAGCCCCAGGATTGCGCTGATGACAGCAGGACCGATTTTGGAATGGTTGCGCCACGAGAGCCCTCCGAAAAACAGCGCCAGCAGAAGCGCCATCAAGGTAAACGTGAAAACGGAACCTTCACGAATCGGAAAAGCCAGCAACAAGGGAGTCCCCAGCAAAGCCAGCAGCAGCAGGCCGACCGCCAGCCATTCATGGATGCGGGGGGCAGATCGGCGCTCCCCCATGTCTGGTTGTCGGGCCCGGAAAAGCAATCCGCTGGCGACGAGGATGATTCCCGGGAAGATGAGCAAGACCGCCGTCAACAAAGCGGCCAGACCGGTCAATACTGCCGCACCAGAAGTGGAGGGGATTCCCTTGGTTTCCCAGACATGGAATTTCACGTCCGGAAGGTTTTTGAACCCGGACTCGATTCGATTCTTCGCCGCCTCCAGCGCTTGGCCTGCCATTTGCAGATTTCCAGACTTCGCGGTGAGAGTCACCAAATCCGTCCCAGGCTGGGTGCTGAAGAGGATTTGCACCTGGTCCGTCGCTGGCGCGTCGCTGGAGGCCCACCGCATCGCCATGGCCAGCAGTTCGTCGAGGCGCCCAGAGGGTTGCAGGGCCGCTTCACTTGAGACCGGCGCGATTTCCATCACGCAGCGCAGTTGATAAGCCCCCGTCGATCGCAAGCTGAAGATACTCAGTCCCGTCATTAGCAGGCACGCGATCAACAGCAGGCACACCCCACTCGCCGTGGGATTCCGGCGAGGCGGTCTCTTGTGCTCAAGGCCGGTGCGACTTTTCATCGAAGCGTGGCCGGTTCTGTTTACAGCGCACCACACGCGCCGGATAATGAGCCCGTCCACCACCACCCAGGCCACAATGGAACATACCGTCAGAATCGCATTCGAAACCGGATCGTAGTTTTGCGTCCAGAGGTGGAGCGCGATTCCCAGTTCATCGAGAAACCAGGCGATGCCGTAATCCAGGGCCAGCAAAGGAAAAAGCAAACCTTCGGCGACAGCCAGTCCAAGCCCCCATAATTTCCCCTCCGAACGACGAATCTGGCTAACGGCGACCCAGCCGAGAATCGTGGTCCCGAAAGGGGAACAAATCTCCAGCGGGAGCAGGGCAACCGTGAGCAAGATTTGCCACCAGGCTAATGATCCCACTTCCGGTCGCACGGGCCACTGGACGATGAATCCGCCGAAAATGGCGAGCAAAGACAACGAAGCCCAACAGGCTCCCACAATCGCCGTGCGGGAAAAACGGATGCGCTTTTCCTGTTCCGTGGTCTCCGGCCGGGCAGCGGGGCTCCCCGCAATCGTCTCCACCTGCGTCTTGAATATGCTCGCGTGCTCGTAGCGGAGCTCGGGAGTTTTTTCCAGGGCGCGGAGGACGATCTCGTCGAGCCGCACGTCCAGTTGCACCTTGCGCGAGGGGGCGATGACTTCTTTGGCCGGCCGCTCGCCGGTGAGCATCTCGTAGAGCACCACGCCGAGGGCGTAGATATCCGCGCGATGGTCCACCTCGCGCCGGGTATCAGTCTGTTCCGGCGCCATGTATTGCGGGGTGCCGGAGGGCTCGCCTTCGGCGCCCACGAGCGCAGCGATGCCGAAGTCCGCGACCTTCACGCGCCCCTCGCGGTCGAGCAAGAGGTTCTCCGGCTTGATGTCGCGATGCACGATGCCCTTTTCGTGCGCGTATTGCAGCGCATCGCAGATCGGCGGCACGATCGCCAGCGCCTGGCTGGCCTCCAGTTTCCCCTCCCGCAGCAGATCGCGCAGGTTCACGCCATCCACAAACTCCATCACGATGTAAAACAGTTGAGGGTTGAGAGTTGAGGATTGAGCGCCAGCTTCCTGCGGAATGACGGTCTGCCCAAAGTCGTAAATGGTTACGATGTTTGGATGATTCAATTTCGCGAGCGCGTGCGCTTCCCGTGCAAAGCGTTCGGCGAATTTCTCATTGTTTCTCCGCTCGGGCGCGAGAATCTTGATCGCCACCCAGCGGTCGAGCGATTTCTGTCGCGCTTTGTAGATCACGCCCATTCCGCCGCGCCCCAGACATTCGGCGATTTCGAATTGCGGAAAGCTGTCGGCGACTTCTTCCGGCGTCAGCGAGGGCATGGCGCTGGCTTTTTCGCCGTCACCACCGATCGAGCGGGAGACGAGCGCCTGCGCCATCAAACACGCGGGACAGAGCTGATGCGGGCTTTCGGCCGGAATGGGCTTGCCGCATTCGGGACAGGCTTGGGGAGATTGTGGATTCATCTTGAAGCGCTCTTACGCATTGGCCGTTCGCCGTTACCGAAAATCTTTCATCCAGCCAGCGCCGCGAAGAGGGCGCGCATTTCATCCTCCACCAGCTCGCCATTTTCCAGGGTGCGCGCGATTTCGTCGCGCAGGCGCTGCCGGTACCGTTTCCGCAGCCGGTGCACCGCCACTCGCGCCGCGCTTTCGGACAGCTGGAACCCCGTGGCAACCTCCGCATAGGAAATGTGTGCGCTGCTCATGCTCAGGAACGGTTTCCATCGTACAAAATCGAGCCCTTTTTCCTCGTGCTCCATGTCGCTCAGCACCTTGTCGAGCAACGCCAGCGCCCAGTCGCGATCATAGAGCAGATCCGGGCTGCGCAGATCGGCCGGATCAAGGCCGAGACCGGTTTCCGCACTCCGCCAGTCCAGCGAGAGATGGGTCGCAAAGCCGCCGCGCTTTTGCCGGTGTTCGCGATGCCATTCGTTGGCCATGAAGTTCTTGAGCGATCCGAGCAGGAACGCGCGAAAACGCCCCCGCGTCCGGTCCACCCGGCGCAACCCATCATGCTCGAGCAAATGCGCGATGAACCCCTGCACCAGATCCTCCGCATCCGCCGCCTCCTGTCCCGTCCGGCGCACATAGCGGTAAAGCGGCTGCCAATAGGTCGCAAAGAGCGCATTGAGCGCGCTCACCGCCTCCGCATCGCCCCCGTTCGCTGCTTCGCACACCACCGTCCAGCGCGTGGTGACAAACAGGGTTGGTTGAGAATCGGAGCCCGCCATTACTCGCCCTTCTACCACAAACCACCCCCGATGTTACGCGAAAAGATTTTTCAGCCATGCGAAATGCGCGAAACAAACCAACCGCTCACGTCCTTCGTTTGCTCCCGCTCGCGACCAGGCTCCAGCCTCGTGCTCCACGCCTGCACCCCTTTCATTAAACTGAACCTTGTCCGGATGAAGAAGTAACGCGGAACAGATTTTTGGGACAGGATTTTCAGGATGTCTCATTGAACGCCTTTTCCTCAGCGAGCGGCGAAGCCCCCCTTTTTTTTCAATCCTGTCCATCTTGTTCATCCTGTCCACAGTTCCCTCCTCTTCGTGGTGAACATTCCCCTCCTCGGCGGTAAATTCTTTGACTTCCCACAGCCGCCACCGAAGAATCCGCCCGGATTCCACTCCTTATTTTGCACGCATGAAATGGTATTACGCCTTTGAGGGCCGCCCGGTGGGCCCGGTCGATGAAGCCGAGATTCGCTCCCAAGCGGCGGGAGGTCGCATCACACCCGCGACCCTCGTCTGGCACGACGGCATGGAGGAATGGGAACCGTACGCCCAGATTTCCATGCCGGAACCCGAGCCGGCCGAACCACCGCCCTTTGCACCAGTGGAGCCCGAACCCGGGACGGAGCTCGCACCCCCTCTCTTCGATCCCACTCCCGCCCTGGCCGGTGAGACTCGTTTCAGCATTCGCGACTGCTTTGCCCGGGGTTGGGATGTGGTGGCGGCGCGCCCGGTGCTCACCATCGCCGGGCTGGCGCTGTATCTCGTGTTCTACCTCATCACCAGTTTCCTCGGCATCATTGGGGCGCTGATCGCCATGCCCTATTTTGCCGGGCTTTACGGCGTGTATCTGCGCATCGCACGGGGACAGGAATCCTTCTGGAGCGACCTGTGGATCCCCTACTCGCGCAATCTGGTGAATGTCATCCTCGTACAGTTGCTCCCGGGGCTCCTCTTCTTCCTGCTACTCTCGCCGTTTGAAAAAATCCGCTCCATCACCATCGCGGGCGCGCAAATCCCGGCCCTGGACTACGACTTCAGCCCGCTGGGGATCGCCTGCCTGCTCTTTGCGCTGTATCTCGGCATCAGCTGGTTTTTTGCCCTGCCGCTGGTGGTCGATCACGGCCTCAAGTTCTGGGAAGCCATCTCGCTCAGCCACCGGGTGGTGAAGCATCACTTCCTCAAGCTGTTCGTTTTTGCGACGCTGTGCTTCCTGTTCACCATTCTCGGCATGGCGATTTTCTACGTCGGCTTTTTGCTCACCGCCACGATCTCGCTCGCGGCGGTCGTTTCCGCCTACGACAGCCTGTTCAATCAGGCCGGTTCCGGCGCGCGGCCTCCGGCGAGCCCGTCTGCCGGAGCAACACCATCAGATTCGCCCCAAGAATAAGCCCGCCGCCCAGCGCCAGCCGCCAGGTGAGCGGCTCGTTGGCGTAGCTCACGTGGCACCATTAGGAAATCAACGCGGGGGCAAACAGCGCAAAAATGCTCGCGAACAGCGGCTCCCCGCAATAGATGAGCCCCGCCTGCGTCGCCTCCAGATGCGGCTGCCAGTGGTTCATGATGCCGAAGGCCAGCAACGTGCAGAAGAGAATCAGCGCCACCAGCAATCCCACCACTGCCGGAGAAGCCAGCGGCGCCACCAGCACCCCCGCATTCCCCGCTCCCACGAGGGCAATCGGCAATTGGATCACCGCAATCATCAGATACATCGCCAGCGACACGTGCCCGCTGTTGTTGCCCGCATATTCCCCGCGTTCCAGCCACAGGATCTGCGCGGTGAAAAACAGGGAGCTGATCACCGTCTCCCACTCCCCTCGCCCCAGTTTCAAGTTTCGCGGGTCGATCCCCGAGAGGATCGCCACCCCCACCATCACCGAGATACAGCAGGTCGCCAGCAACACCGAGGGCATCCGCTTGTGCCGCAGCGCCACCCAGATCGGGATGATCACGCAATAGCACTGGGTGATGAAGGCCGAGGTGGAGGCTTCCGTATAATTCAGCCCGTCCACCTGCAACAGCAGCCCGCAACTGCTGAACACCCCGAGCATCAGCCCCTGCGACCACTCCCGCCGCGTCATCCCCTCCCGGCGCGCCAGCAACCACAGCGCCATGATCCCCGCGCAAATCGCAAAGCGCACCCCCAGCAACAGAGAAGATTGCACCCAGGTCGCCAGCCCGGGCGTCACCGCCAGCTGGGCCAGAATCGCCGCTTTTTGCAGCGGAAAACTCGCCCCCCACGCAATCGTGGAGAGCAGCATCATACTCGCCGCCCGCACGGGGCGTTTTACCTGGGATCGGGTGGTCGGTGTCATCAGTGGGAAAAAACCATTGCAATCAAATCGGCGGCCCCTATCTTTTTAGGCCCAGTCGATTGAGACTGGCACCTTTAATTTTATGGCAGACGTTGCAAACAAATATTCCGATAATGTAGGCGGCAAGTTTTATGTCGATGACCAGTGCATCGACTGCGATCTGTGCCGGGAGACCGCACCCGCAAACTTCACCCGCAATGATGACGGCGGACATTCCTTCGTCTTCAAGCAGCCCGAGACTCCCGAAGAGGAAAAACTCTGCCAGGAAGCCATGGAAGGCTGCCCCGTCGAAGCCATCGGCAACGACGGCGAATAAGCCACGCTTCTTTCTTCAACCTTTCAAACGTTAAAACCCTCACCTCCTTGCGAAGGTGAGGGTTTTTCGTTTTGGCTGCGGAAAAACTCGCGGGTTAGAAGTGGAAGATAATGCTCGGCGTGTAGAACACGTGCCGACGCTCCACCTCGTAGTAGCGCGGTCCCTCGTAGTACGGGTAATAGCGCGTATGATGGTAGATCACAACGTCTCCACCATAGGCCCAGCCACGGTAGGAATGCCCGTAATATCGGGGCGCATAATACACCCGCACCGAGCGGTCATGATGATGGTCGTGAGCGGAGGCTCCAGGCACGGCCAGCACGCCCGCAAAGGCGACCACCGCGGCGATGATGAGTGACTTGAAGTTTGTTTTCATAATACTTGGTATTTCAAGTTTTGGACGGAGCAGGCCCCGTCTTTCTTCAAATCGAATTTTGCTTCCCGATTGGATGGCTTGATTCTTGACAATGGTTCATTTAATACTATTTTAAGTTTCAAATGAAAACGCCTCCGCGAAGAAAAAAGCCTGCCGCCCAGCCGGAGAACATCGTCTCCCATTATGTTTTACGGATGGCGGAAGAAGCGCCCAGCCCGTATTTCACCACTGGGGAAGTAATCAAAAATTTGCAGTTCGGCCTCGCGATCCGGGAGCTGGACGATTTGCGGAATTTTCTCGGCCTCTCCATGGAAAAAATCATTCCCATGCTCGGCATTTCCAAGGCGACCCTGCACCGCCGCAAAGCCGCCGGCCGGCTCGATCCCGCCGAGTCGGATCGCGTCGTGCGCTTCGCGCGGCTTATGGGTCGCGCGGTGGAAGTCATGGAATCCGAAGCAAATGCCCGGGCCTGGCTCACCGCTCCGCAGGCCGGACTTGGGGGTGCCATTCCCCTGGAGTATGCGGAAACGGAAGTAGGCGCCCGCGAAGTGGAGGATTTGCTGGGTCGCATCGAATACGGGGTCTATTCGTAATGGCCATCGCCTGGCGGATCGTGAAGGAGAAATATGCGGCGACGGCTTTCTCTGGAGAAGGTGCCGCGCGAACCGGCGGTCGCTGGAACTCACGCGGCAAAAGAGCGGTCTATACCAGCTCCACCAAATCGCTCGCCGCATTGGAAACCTTGGTCCATCTCAATCCCCGGGTAATTTTTCGTTACGCCGCCATCTCCATTGAGTTCGACGACTCGCTCGTAGAAAAAGTTTCGCTCGCAGCCCTGCCCGCCGGCTGGCGCGAAGAACCACCCCCAGCCGCCACGCAAAAAATCGGCGATGAATGGCTGCAATCCACCCGCAGCGCCGTCCTTGAGCTCCCCAGCGTGATCATTCCCGAGGAATCCAATTACCTCCTCAACCCATCCCATCCCGATTACCCAAAAATCTCAATCGCCCCCTCGCAATTATTCGCGTTTGATCCCAGATTGATTGGCGGTTAATGATCTTCTCATGACTCCCGAAATGCGCGCGCGGGTGCTGGCCGAATGGCGCGGCGCTTTTGAGCGAAAACCCAAGCCCGACCGGGTAAAGGCGGTGAGCGAGCTCATCGAGCCGCTGCTCCGCCAGCTCGGGCTTTCCGAACGGCTCAGCGAGGAACAGGTGCTCGCCGCGTGGTCGGAACTAGTCGGTGAATTTCTCGCCAAACATTCGCAGCCGAGCAAGCTGCGCGACGGCATTCTTTACGTGCAGGTCTTGCAACCCACCGTCCACTACGAGCTCGACCGCGTATGGAAGCCCCAGGTGCTGAAAAAGCTCAAGGCCCGCTTCACCGGCAAAGTCATCCGCGATCTCCGTTTCGTCATCGGTTGAGCCAGTTCAATTTCTCCATTCGAAATCCGCGAAATATTCGAAAGGAAAAGCGCATCTCTTCCCCCGGGCTCCAGCTCGGATCTTTTTCGTTTTTTCCGCGTCTTTCGCATGGCCCTTTCCCCGCCTTCGCCTGAAAATAGCCTCCCATGCCCGACTCCATTCTCATCGACTCGCTGGAACTCTTCACCCACATCGGCGTGCCGGAGGCGGAGCGTGAGGCCGCCCAGCGCCTTACCGTCTCCCTGGTGCTCGTCCCGCTCCGGGATTTCTCCGCACTCGGCGACGAGATTGCGGAAACTGTCGATTACTTCCTGGTTTGCGAGCAGGTGAAAACCCTCGCCCGCTCCAGGCCGCGCTGCCTCATCGAAACGCTGGTCATCGAAATCGCCGAGCTTCTGCTCCGCAAATTCCCGCTTCAATCCGTCGAGGTCGAGCTCCGCAAATACATCCTCCCGGACACCCGCTTCGTCGCGGTGAAAGTGCGCCGCGAAGCCATCTCATAGGCCGTATAGGACCGATACGACCTATTCCATTACACCTTGTCCGTCGCCTTCGTGATCTCGCAAAGAATCCACGCGGTCTTTGGCGGCACCACGATCTTCTCCTCGCCCGCCGGCGCGGTGGGCGGCTCGACCAGCCCTTTCTCGTCGAACACCAGCGACCACAGGCCCTCGGGCAGCTTGAACTCATTGGCGATCGCGTCCTCGGTATTCACCACCACGCAAATCCGGCTCCAGCGCTCCGCGTCCAGGTGCCTGCCATCGAGCATGTATTGCAGCGTCCGCCAGTTCCCGGTCTCCACGATCTGCAGGCAGCGCTGGACTTCCTCCCGCGAGCGCAGGCGGAAAATCGGATGCGCCTTCCGCAGCGCAATCAGATCGCGCACATACTGAAACAAATCGTGGTGCTTCGCCTTCAGGCTCCAGTCCACCTGGTTCACCGAATCCGGCGCGTTGTAGCTGTTGTGATGCCCGCCCTTGCTGCGCGCAAACTCCTCGCCCCCGTGAATGAACGGCACGCCTTGCGCGGTATAAAGAATCAGATATCCCAGCTTCATCGCCGCGATACTCGACTCCTCGGTCGCACCCGGCAGCGAAAGCTTCAGCTTGTCGAAGAGCACCAGGTTGTCGTGGCAGGTCATGTAATTGATCGTCTGCCACGGACCTTCCGGCCAGCCATAGGCCCCAATTCCCGCGCGCACGGAATCGGAATTCCACCCGCGCTGGATAAAACCCGGGTGCTCACCATCCGGCGATCCCTTGAGCCCGTTGCGAAAATCGTCATTGAAAGCCGCAATGCCCGTCCCGCGAATCCCGTCCTTGTTCGCCGGTTGCGGCATGGGCGAATGATCGGCGCTCCATGGCTCGCCGTAGAGCAGCACCGAGGGATTGATCGCCCGCAGCACGTGCTCGGCCTCGCGCATCGTTTCCGCATCGAGCAATCCCATCAGGTCGAAGCGGAAACCATCCACTCCAAATTCCGTGAGCCAGTACTTCAGCGAATCAATCACCAGCCGCCGCACCATCGGCGCCTCGGTCCGGAAATCGTTCCCGCAGCCGGAGCCGTTGGAAAACCCGCCGATCGACCAGTGGCGGTAGTAATAGTCCGGCGCGATCTTGAAAAACGGCGCATCATTCGTGGTGTGGTTGAAGACCACGTCGAGCACCACCCCGATGCCTTTGGCATGCAGCGCGGCCACCAGCAGCTTGAGCTCGCTGATGCGTGAGCCATCGTTGATGTTGCTGGCGTAGGAGCCCTCCGGCGAGAAGAAGGCCGCCGTCATGTAGCCCCAGTTGTATTGGTAGTTCGTCTCGTCCCCCTCGGAATCATGCACCGGCAGGAGTTGCACATGGGAAATGCCCAGCTCCACCAGGTGATCGAGACCGGTCGCCAGCGTCTCGCCCGGCAGCTGCGTGCCCGTTTCCGCAAACGCGGCGTAGCGTCCCCGGTTTTGGGTGCCGGAGTTTTCCGCAATCGAAAAATCGCGCACGTGGATTTCGTAGATCGTGCAATCCTGCAGCACCTCCACCTTCGGACCCGTGCGGGTCAGTTCCCAGCCGGGCGGGTTCGTCTTCGCGAGATCGGTCACGCGGGCGCGGGTGTTGCTCTGGACAGTGTTGATGGCGTAAGGATCCATTACTTCCTCTGTCGTCCCCGCATCGGCATCCATCAGCTCAAGCATGTAGTAGCGCCCGTCGAGATCACCCGCCACGGTCGCCTCCCAGATGCCCTTGCCGAGCTTGAACATGGGATGCACGGTGCGCCCTTTTTTCCCCGAGGCCGCGGAATAAAGCACGACGCCCACCGCCGTGGAGCAGGGGGCAAAAATCCGAAAGGTGGTCCCGGTGGGAGTATAGGTCGCTCCAAGCGGGGTCACCGCATCGTAGAATAAATCGCGGTTGTCGAGAATGCCGCGCAATTTCGCCGTCTTGAAACCGCTGAATCCGGCCACCGCCACGCGATATTGCTGCTCCACCTCGAGTGGTTCCTTGGTGGTCACATCAAGCGCAAACGAACGCGCCATGTGTGGTGCCGAATGATAGACGATCTTGTCCACCTCGATCCGGTGTCCCCCGGCGGAGCGGATTTCAATATCCGCGGGCGTGAGCGAATCGTTGACCACCGGGGTCGCGAGCAGGATGCCCACCCGGTCCAGCGCATCGAAGTAGGCGCAGGAAATCGAGGGCGAGAGATCGGGCTTGGTCGTGTAAACCTCCGCCCGCGTCTGCACGATCCAGATCTCGCGGCCCATCAGCGGGCTCCAGTGCTTGTCGCCGCCGTCGCGCCGGTTCCAGTCGTGACCGGTACGCGGGATGAAGCCGATCACCGGCGTGCCCTGGTATTTCGCGTGATCGAGATGAAACACGAGGCCGAAATCGTCGCGACCCACCGGGGTAATATCGTTCTCCGGCGGAGTGATGTGGCCCGAGGCGTCCCAGGTCCAGAGCGCCTGGTCGTCGTAGGCGCCGTTAAAACGGTGATAGTGAATAACGATCAAGTTTTCCGGCGGGATGACTGCGCTTTTGCTACCAACAGCCGTCACCTCCAGCTTTCCCTTGCTGAGTGTGGTCACGCGGGCATGTGTAAAGAACTCCGCCCCATTCTGCAACCCCCGTTCCGTAAAATTTTCCTTAGCGGGAGAAGAAGTTTTTTTGGACAGGATGAACAGGATTTACCGGATGTCCTATTGAAAGGCTCTCATCCATTAATGGGCGAAGCCCCTCGCTTTCATCCTGTCCATCTTGTTCATCCTGTCTAAAAATCCCCGCGATCCATGCCTATCCACGCAATCTGCGGTGAAACCTCTCTTCCCCCTCTTGGCGCCTTGGCGTCTTGGCGGTAAAATTTCCTACTGCACCGCCTGCGGCACCCGGTACCCCTGTGGATCAAGCTCCACGTCCCGGTATCCAATTGCCAAAAGCCCCGTGCGGATCTCCCCCTCCACCGCCGCCAGCCCACCCATCTCCGCGGGGTCGATCTGCACGCGTGCCGTCGCCGTCCCGTTTTCCACCACATGCCGCACGCGAAACACGCGAAAACCCCGGGCGCGAATCAGCGCCTCGCCCCGCTCGATCATTCCCAGTGCCTGCGAGGTCACCGGCGTACCGTGGGGGATGCGCGAGCTCAGGCACGGCTGCGCCGGAGCATCCGCCGTCGGCAGGCCCAGCTCCCGCGAGTGCGCGCGAATTTCCGCCTTGGTCAGCCCCGCCTCCTTCAACGGCGCGATGACGGAAAACTCCGCCGCCGCCTGCCGCCCGGGGCGGAACTGCATCGCATCATCGGCATTCTCGCCATAGGCGATCGCCGCAAACTTCCGGTCGCGCGCCAGCGCATCGAGCCGGGTAAAAAGCTCCGCCTTGCAAAAATAGCAGCGGTTCAGCGGATTGCTCGCGTAGTCGGGATTGGCCAGTTCCTCCGTGGGCACCACTTCCACCCGCGCCCCGATCTGCTCCGCCAGCGCCACCGCATCCGCCAGCGCCTGTCGTGGCAGGCTCGCGCTGTCGGCAATCACCGCCAGCGCCTGCCCGCCCAAAACCTCTTGCGCTACCGCGAGCAGATACGCGCTGTCCACTCCGCCCGAATAGGCGATCACAAGCGGAGAATGGGCCGCGAGAATTTCGTGCAGATGCTGGATCTTATCGTGCATGATCGGAGGAGGCGACCAGCGAAATACGCGAAAGAAACGAAAGGAAAACCAGCGCATCCCGGCCGGTTTCACCATCTTCTTTTTTTCGCTTATTTCGCGTCTTTCGCATGGCTAAATTTCAATTGTATTTAAAGCTGCGCCCGGTCGAAGAGCACGTCCAGCGGCACCTGGAGCCCGATATAAAATTCGCCGAACTCCGCATAGCGCGCACTCACTTCGTCGAAGCGCATTTCATATACGATGCCCTTCACGTCGAGCGTGTCGTGGGCAAAGAGCGAGACGCCCCATTCGTAATCGTCCAGCCCCGTGGAGCCGGTGATGAGCTGGAGAATCTTCCCATGCCACTGGCGGCCGATCCGGGCATGCCCGAGCATCAGCTTTTTGCGCGCCGCGAAATCAAGCGAATACCAGTTGTCCGTCCCGCTGCGGCGTTTCGACATCGGGTAAAAACAAAAGACCGGCCACGGCGGCAGCTTGGGATAGAGCCGGTCGTTCAGATACTTCGCCATCCGGGCGCGGAATTCGCCGAGCTTCAGCTCATGCTCCGGCGTGCCGGGCGCGAGTCCATTCTCGGACTGCAAAGTGGCGGAATATTCCTCCTCGCTGGTCGTATATTCGCTGCGCTCCGTCATCGAGAGATAGCTGAAAACGGGCGACAGCACATCCGGCCCCAGCGACAGGGCGAGGCGTTTTTCAAAGGCATTCGCCACGTGCAAATCCGGCGTCAGCAGCATGAAGCCGAGGTCTGCCTTCGGCGACACCATGCTGAAGATGAGCAACTGCGTATTCGGCGTGGCGTGGATTTCCTGCACCAGCGCGGAAAGTTCCGTCTTCCAGGCCCGCTGCTCGTCTTCGCTAAAGAGTCCCCAGGCGCTGTGCTCGATATTGTAGAACAGGTGCAGGACGTGCCAGCCCTCGGCGGGAATCACAGTGGCATCGGGTTTCTCAGTCATAGGCAGGGGATACCATCGTGAGCCCGCCTCCCGGGGTCAAGGGCGGATGCGCAGCCCCCTTGCAGCAGGCAACGACGAAACCAGGAAAGCGTAAGTAAGGGAATGGAAAATCCTTCCCCCTTGGTTTCCTGGCTTCCTGCTTCATCATTTTCCAAGGCTCCACAAAAGATTGCCTTCCCGAAAGAAATACCACATTCTCCCGGCCCATGAATTGGTATTATGCGGCTGGCGAGCAACAGGTCGGACCCGTATCCGAGGCTGAGTTCGAAAAACTTGTGCAGGCAGGAACGGTTTCCCCCGAGACCATGGTATGGCGCGAAAGCATGCCTTCCTGGAAACCCTATCGCGAAATCTCCGGGGGCGGACTGGCCACGGCCACCGGCTCCACGGTTGTCTGCGCCGAGTGCGGCACCCCTACGCCGGCCGACGATCTCATCTACCTCGAAGGCCGCCCCATCTGCGCCGCCTGCAAACCGCTCGCGCTGCAAAAAAATCAAGGAAGGCGTGACTCTTTCGGGACAATACATCTACGGCGGATTCTGGATTCGTGTCGCCGCCAAGATTCTGGATGGAATCATCATGGGCATCGTCAACGGCGTGCTGATCTTTGGCCTGGCTTTGGTCTTCGGCGCAGCCACCCGCCACACCGGGAATGCCTCCGATAGCGCCGCTGGCATCTTGGCTGTCCTCACGTTCATTCTCGAAATGGCCGTCGGCATCGGATACATCGTCTTCTTTGTCGGTAAATATGGTGCAACCCCGGGCAAGATGGCTTGCGGGCTCAAGATCATCCGCCCCGATGGCAGCCCCATGACTTATGGCCGGGCATTCATCCGCTGGCTCGCGGAACTCGTCAACAGCTTCACCGTGGGGATCGGTTATCTCATCGCCGCGTTCGACGACGAAAAACGGGGGCTGCACGACCGCATTGCCGATACTCGCGTCATTCGGAAGTAATCCAAGATTGACCTTCATTCGGCTGCTTTTAGGGAAATCGCCACCATGCCCCAGCGGATCGTCTGTTGTCCAAAATGCTCCGCCACCCTGCCGGTTGGGATGTCCTCCAGCATCCTGCCGGAAACCATGGAGTTCTGCCCATCCTGCCTCGCCTCCGGCAAGAAGAAGGGGAAAATCCGCAACCTGGAAAACGAGCGATTTTGTCATGATGGCATCGCCCTTGCACTGGCCCTGCTGCCCCTTCTCGTCTGCCCCTTCACGGTGGTGACCGCTCCCTGCGCCATTTACTACAGCATCCGCCACTGGAAGTCGCCAGGCAGTATTCTGCCTCGCACCAAGATCCGCTTCATCCTCGCCATCCTTTTTGCGCTCGGGCAGTGCGCACTGTGGATCTACTTTCTGGCTTTCCTCCTCTACGGGAACCATCACCGTTAATCCTGCCTTCTATGTCCGCCAAACCACGGGAATACCAACGTCTGCCAGGCTCCGGCTACCTCAGCCAGGGCCGTATCCCCGTCGCCTTCTTTCGTTCCCGGCTTTATCTGGGGCCCGATCATCTGCTCCGCGTGGAACGGTCCTCTTTTTCGGAAAAATATCGCCGCTTTTACTACGGAGATATCAAGTCCATCGTCCTGGCCAGGACGGCTACCTGGCTCATCGTTCCCATCCTCAGCCTGCTCGTGCTTTTGGGATGTGCCGCCGGGATTCTCTACTCATGGCCGGAACCCGGCCCGATCGTCGCCTGGAGCATTCCCACCACCTTTTTCCTCTACCTCACCTTGCGGGGCTTTCTCCGCGGCCCCTCCTGCATCACCCAGATTCGCACCGGGGCCGGAGTGGAGCTGCTTCCATCGTTGAGCCGGGTGCGGAGCGCACGCCGGGCTTTGCGGCAAATTCTCCCCGCCATTGCCGCGGTCCAGGGGGAGCTGCCGCCGGTCACCGAAGGTGCGCATGAAATTCCGATCGTCACCCCGGCTCCAGCCACCACCTCGGTCCTCCGGGCCACGCCGGCCCCCTATTCCGTTCCCCTCGTCCTTCCCTCGCCCTGGCTGCTCTGGCCCAGCCCGCTTCTCGCCATCGCCAGCGGTCTGTGCTTCTGCGCCTTCATCATGGACCTTTCCAATTGGTTTTTGTTCGTGGGTTTTGGCCTGGGCGTCCTGACTTTCGTGCCTACCGTCACAACCCTCGTGCGGCTGTCGCGTCACTTCTCCCTGCTCTACGGCAGCAACATTGCCCTCGCCGCCTTCTCCCTGTTGCTCGGGGCCACCTTTTACGTGGAGTATATCGTCGCCTCGATCAATCTGAGCTTCCGCGTTCGCACCAACTCTTTCGGTATTATCAACGCGATGGTCCACAAACTGCCCTTCCCCGAGGCCCAGTTCATCATCGCCTTGTGCGGGCTCGTCCTGATGCTCGGCGGTGGCATCTTCTGCCTTTTCAGCGTGCTGGCGCTGCCTAAAATCCAGCGCAATCCCGAGCCCGCCCCGCTCTCATGACCACGCTCACCCTCCAGCGCTGCCTGCACCATGCCGGGCGTGAAGCCGTGGCGCGCTGCCCCGAGTGCGGCGGTTTCTTTTGCCGCGAGTGCATCACCGAGCACGACGATCGCGTGCTCTGCGCGGATTGCCTGGCAAAGCTCACCGCCGCCAAGCCCGCGGAGCGCAAGTCCCGCGAGCTGCCGCTGCTCGTCACCAGGGCCCTGCTCGGCTTCCTTGCGGCGTGGCTCATTTTCTATTCCGTCGGCCGGATGTTGCTCGCCTCGCCGGAATCCTTTCACAACGGCTCGCTTTGGGAGCACCCCCAGGGAGGGAGCGGGGATTGAAGCCACGCCCGCCAGTGGAACATCCCGCCCTGCAATTGCTGGAGGAAGCCTTTGCCACCCTCCGCGGCGCGCCCTTTTCCACCCTGCTCTGCTTCTATGCCGGGGCGCTCCCTTTCATCATCGCCCTGCTTTATTTCTGGGCGGATATGAGCGCCGGAGCCTTTGCCGAGGATGACGTGGTGCCAGGCTCCCTCTGGCTGGCGGTGTTGTTCATCTGGATGAAATGCTGGCACTCCCTGTTCATGACCGGCCTGCTGCGCCACCTCGAAGGCGCGGCGCCTGCCCCATGGTCCTTTTCCCGGCTGCTGCGGCTCATCCTGTCCCAATCCGCGATCCAGCCGTGGGGGCTCCTGCTGCGGCCGGTCACCGCGCAGTTGCTGGTTCCCTACCCGTGGGCAAAGGCTTACTACGAAACAGCCCTCGTATTCCATGATGGCCAGCCCCCACGCCCGCGCACAGAGCAGGCGAAAAGCCTCGCCATCGCGCGCCTGTGGACCCGGCAAAACTCGGTCATGCTCAGCATCCTGTTTCTGTTCGGGCTGATTGTGTGGGCGAATATCGCGGTGGCCGCGATTGCGCTGCCGATGTTGCTCAAGACCTTCCTCGGTCTCGAAACGGTGTTTACCCGCGGCGGCTTCAGCGTCCTTAATACCACACTGCTCATGGCCACCATCGTCACCACCTGGCTCTGCACGAATCCGCTGCTCAAGGCCGCCTACGTGATCCGCTGCCATCGCGGGCGCTCGTTGCAATCCGGCGAGGATCTCCGCATCGCGTTGCGCAAGCTGCGTTCGCTCGTACTCTCCTTACTCTCCTCGTGACCAGGCTCCAGCCTGCTCACGGATATTGTCTGCGAGGCTCCAGCCTCGTCCTCCCGCGCTCTCCCTCCTCCTCATGACGAAACTCCATTTCGTCACGCCCGTGCCCGCGCAACTCCATTCTCCATTGCACCTCAGAAAAAATCTTTTGAATCCGCGAAAAACGCCAAATCACGCGAAAAGCAACCCACCACTTTGGCGTTTTTAGCGTATTTGGCGGACCCCGCATTTTCGCTTTTTTTTCGCGTCTTCCGCTGGCCCTCTTCCCCCCGGGCCCTTCCGCCTTCTTCTAGTTCTGGCCCGTCTGCCCTCCAGAACTTCGAAGAAAGCGTATGCCCTTTGCAACCCTGTCACCCTTTGCCTAAAATTTTTAAACAAAACTGCCCGGTTGCCCCAGCCAAGTGGTTCCCCCCGGACCACTTGGCCGCCCCCTGCAACCGGGCAGCCCCTTTGTTTTTTTCCCCCGTTCGTCTGATACGAACACGAACACATATAGCAGTGGGTGTGCCATCGTGCCAAAAGCGTCCCAAAAAACTTTTCCAACAGAGTAACTTTTTTCCAATCGCCCAGATTAAATAACAGGCGTGTAATCTAATGTGTCTAAAAAAAGACACCTGCGGGGTGGCTTTAATGCACGCGATTACTCTGTTGCAAGGAGGTGCGTAAATTCCAACCATGCTGGTCAAGAAGTGACTTTGCCTCCTCATACGTGCTGCCGTGCAGGTCACGAACGATCTGGATGGCGCGCTCCCGCAGCTTGGCATTGGAAGTTTTGAGATCGAGCATGCGGTTGCCCACCACATGGCCGAGACGAATGAAGGTGATGGTGGTGAGGATGTTCAACGCGGTCTTGGTCGCGGTGCCGGCTTTGAGACGGGTGGAGCCGGCCAGCAACTCCGGGCCGGTGGGCAGGTGAATCTGCACGTCGTAACGACCCTCGCCGCTCCAGCCCGGGTGGCAGGTGAGCAGGATGGTCTTCGCGCCCACCGCCTGCGCCGCTTGCAAGGCACCGTGTACGAACGGCGCGCCGCCACTGGCGGTGATGCCGCAGACCACGTCCCGTTCCGTGACGCCGCGTTGCCGGATGGCCAGCGCGCCGGTCTCCCGTTCGTCTTCCGCGCCTTCTACCGCACGCCAGAGCGCGGCCTGGCCGCCGGCGATGATCCCCTGCACCAGCTCCGGCGGCGCGCCAAAGGTGGGCGGAATTTCGCTCGCATCGAGGACGCCAAGGCGGCCGCTGGTCCCGGCACCGATGTAGAAAAGACGTCCATTGGCGCGCAGGGCGGTCGTTAGCGTGTCCACGGCGGTCTCCAGTTCCGGGGCGCAACGGGCGATGGCGCGGCCCACGGTGGCCTGGTCTTCCACGAAGAGCGCGATGATTTCGGCCGTGCTCATTTCCGACAGGCGGGCGGAGCGCGGGTCGGGCTGCTCCGTAGGCGTGGTGGTGAGGCGCGCGCTGAGCATGGGCTCGAGCCGGTGGCGGCCGCGTTCATCGTGGGGCAGCTGGCCCAGGCCCGCCAACACGGCTGCGCCGAGAGCGCCAGATTCCGCGCAAAGGCTGACCGTGGCGCGCGGCAGCAACGGAGCGAACTCGCGCCGGAAGAGCTCGGCGTATTCCGGGTGGTTGGTGAAAATGCCGCCGGTGAGCTTTACCTCGGGTTCGACGAATTCCAGGCGCGCGGCCACGGCGGCGGCGTGTTCGGCCAGTTGATGGGCTCCAGTGCGAATGATCGCTTCCATCGCCGTATCCCCCTGGCGCGCGGCCTGGAAGATGACCGGGGCGAGACGGGCCACCGCCATCTTGTCGGCGCTGGTCACCCAGTCCACAAGCTGCGGGAGCGCATTCAGGCCGAGGGTGCGCAGGATGCCGGTGGCCAGCGGGGTCACCTCCCGTTCCAAATCGTAGCGTCGGAGGGCCTGGCGCAGGCCCTGCATGGCGAGATCGTAGCCACTGCCGTGATCGCCAAGCAGCTGGCCCCAGCCCCCCGCCTTTTCGATGCGCCCGGCGCGACGTCCGGTAACCGCCGAGCCGGTGCCGGAAAGCACGGCGATCCCGTCCCCATCGCCGAAGGCGGTGGTGAAACCCGATTCGCGATCGCTGCCCGCGCGAATGATCGCCCCGGGCCAGACCCGCACCGCGAGTTCGCGCAGGGCCTCGCGATCCTGTTCCGTCGCGCAACCGGCGAGAAAAATGCCGACGTGGGTCGCGTGCTTCGGCAGCAAATGCAGCATCGCTTCCAGATCGGCACGGGAAATTAAACGGAAATTGGCGGCGGGAAGTCCGCCCTGGGCCGTGAGCACAGCATCCTCCAGCAGCACCCATTCGGTCTTGGTGCCGCCGCCTTCGATGCCCAGCACAAGTTGCTTTGCAGTTCGCATGGCTCGCTTAATATAAACCCGGTGAAATCAAAAATGCTGCATTTTTTGCGCCGGCTGTGCTGGGGGCTCGCCATCGGATGGGCGCTGACCATCTTTGCGCTTTCCTGCCTGAGCAGTGTGGAGGTGGAAAAACTGAGCCCCTTCAACCTTTGGGACAAGCTGGAGCATTTTAGCGCCTACACGGGCGGGGCCTTCTTTCTTGCGATGGCCTTTCGTTTCAGCACCCGCTGGGCGGGGTGGAAGTCGATGCTGATCGCGGCGGCGCTGGTCTCGTTTTTCGGCGCGACGGATGAGTATCATCAGAGCTTTACGCCGGGACGCGACAGCGATATTCACGACTGGTATGCCGATTCGCTCGGCGCCCTCGCGGGCGCGGGCCTCGCCGGTGCCATTTATGTCCTCGCCCAACGAAAAAATTGCTTCGCTCCGTCAGCAAATTGAAGCGCACGACCGTGCCTACTATCTGGAGGCACGCCCGACGGTTTCCGACCAGGAATACGACGCGCTGCTGCGTGAATTGCGGGCGCTGGAGGAAACGCACCCGGAACTGATCACGCCCGACTCGCCCACCCGGCGCGTGGGCGGCAAGGCGCTCGGTGGCTTCAAGCAGGTGCGCCATGCGGTGCCGATGCTGAGCCTCGACAACCTCTTTGCCAAGGAGGGCGAGGCGGGGGTGAAGAAGTTCGTGGACAGCGTGCAACGGCTGCTGCCCGGCGAGCCGCTGGAATGGCTGGTGGAGCCGAAGATCGACGGCGTGGCGGTGAGCCTGCGCTACGAAAACGGCCGCCTCAAGACCGGCGCGACCCGCGGCGACGGCGAGGTGGGCGACGACATTACCGACAATCTGCGCACGCTGCGCAGCGTGCCGCTCTCGGTGCAGGGCGCGCCGGAAATCCTCGAAGTGCGCGGCGAGGTTTATATGACCGAGGCCGGCTTCCGCCGGGTGTGCGACGAGATGATCGCCGCGGGCGAGGAGCCCTTCGCCAATGCCCGCAATACGACCGCGGGTTCGCTGAAGCAGCTCGATCCGGCCCTGGTCGCAAAGCGACCGCTGGAGATTGTTTTCTATGGCCTGGGCGAGATCAGTGACGACGAACCGGAGACGCAGGCGGCACTCTTGGAATTTCTCAAGCACCTCGGCTTTCGCACGCCGGGCTTCAAGCAGGTCTGCCACACGATTCCTGAAATCGTCGCGGCCATCGAGGAACTGGATTCGATTCGCCACAGCTTCGGCTTCGAAACCGACGGCGCGGTGGTGAAGCTCAACTCGGTGGAGCAACGCGAACGCGCGGGCTACACCTCGCGCGCGCCGCGCTGGGCCAAGGCTTACAAATACGTCTCCGAACAGGCGGAGACGCGCCTGAAGGAAATCACAGTGCAAGTGGGACGTACCGGCGCGCTGACGCCGGTGGCCGAGCTGGAGCCGGTGCTCCTGCGCGGGAGCACCGTCCGCCGTGCGACGCTGCACAACGAGGACGAAATCCGCCGCAAGGACATCCGCATCGGCGACACGGTGATCATCGAAAAGGCGGGCGAGGTCATCCCCGCGGTGGTGAGCGTGGTGATGGAGAAACGGCCCGCCGACGCGCAGCCGTTCGATTTTGTGGCACATCTGCACAACCAGTGCCCGATCTGCGGCAGCCCGATCCGGCGCGACCCGAAATTTGCGGTGTGGTTTTGCGAGAATTTGAATTGCCCGGCGCAGAAGACGCGCCGGCTCGAATACTTCGCCCAGCGCAGCGCCCTGGATTTGGAAAACCTGGGCGGCATCGTGGCCGACAAGTTGATCGAGCGAAAGTTGGTGGACGATCCGCTCGATGTTTTCGCCCTGCAACTGGAGCCGCTCGCCACGCTCAATCTCGGCACCGACGAGGAGCCGCGCGTTTTCGGCGAGAAGAACGCGCGCAAATTATTGGAAGCCGTCGAGCGCGCCCGCACCCAACCGCTCTCGCGCTGGCTGCACGCGCTGGCGATTCCCGAGGTGGGCGAGACGACGGCTTACGATCTGGCGCGTTTTCACCCCACTCTGGACGCAGTGGCGGAGTCAAAGTTGCTGCAAGGTGTAGTCAAGCTCGACGAGTTGCACACGAAAATTGAGGCTTCCAACCCGCGCGCCCGGCACAACAAGGAGGCGCTGGAGTTGGAGAAAATCGGGCTGGCCAAAGAACACGAAACCGCCCTCGCCGAGGCGAATACAGTGGGGCGCGAATTACTGGCCTCCGGCTTTGCCGCACCGGCCAAAAAGAAGGGCGCGAGCGAGGCCGATGTGGTGACCGTCGTCGGGCCGGTAATCGCGCGCGCCGCCCTGAACTGGTTCGCCAGCCCGCACGGGCGCGAGACGTTACAACGTCTGCTCACACTGGGCATTTCACCGAAAGGCGGCGGCGTGAAGAATGCGTCGTCCCCAATCGCCGGGACCGCCTGGGTCATTACCGGCACGCTCTCGCAGCCGCGCGAGCATTTCGAAGAACTCATCCGCCAGAACGGCGGCAAGGTGGGATCGTCGGTGAGCTCCAAGACTAATTTCCTGCTCGCCGGTGAAGCAGCCGGGAGCAAGCTGGAGAAGGCGAAGGGGCTGGGGGTAAAGGTGGTGGGGGAAGAGGAGTTTCTAACGATGCTGGGGTGAGATTTACCGCAGCGGCGGGGAGGCGCAGAGCTTTTAACCACAGATGACGCGGACGGCAAAGATGAGGGCGGACAAACGCGCCTAGGGGTCGCGTGGGTTGGCGCCACCGTGAAACTGGCCGAAATGGTGAGCGGCGTGAAGAGAGATGAGGAGTCCACCGATTGCGGCAGGAGCAATGTCGGCGACCGAACAGAAGTCGAAGTGGCCGACGCGGAAGATGAAGAGGTAGGCGATGACGAGGTTGAGCCAGCCCCAGAGAACGTTGACGGTGGAGGAGGAGAGGCCGCGACCAGGAGGCTTGGCGAAAGGGCTTTGGAAGGACTGTCCACGCAGGCCGCTGACGAGATGCGGGATGGCGTTGATGAAGAAGATGCCACCGAAAAAGTAGGAGAGAGCAGGGAGCCAGTGCATGCTATCGAGTGAGGTTATTGGACGAAAGCATGACCAAGAGAAAGGACCGGATTTTCCCTACTGCGTAGTCTGGATCAGGACGCCCTGGGAGGGGGGCTGGGTGAGGCCACGGTTCATGGTGGGCTCGCCGGTGAGCATGGGCGTCGGTGAAGGCTCGGCGGCTTCCAGGCTGAAAGGGATTTCCTTGCCGTCGCGGAGAACGGTGACGGCGACTTTGTCGCCGGGGGAAATGAAGAAGGAGGCATCCAGCAGGCTGGCGGGGCCATCAATCTTGTGGCCATCGACGGTGGTGACGATGTCGCCGGGTTGCAGGCCGCACTTTTCGGCCGGAGCGTTTTTGACGAAGCTGGAAATGCGAGCGGGATTACCGGGGGCGTCGGTGAAGGTCGGGTCGATGTTGATGCCGATGAGGCCACTGCGGGCTTCGCCGAAGCGGGTATAATCGGAGCGCACTTTCTCCATGGCCTCGACGGGCAGGGCGTAGCAACCGGATTTCTCATCAAAGGCGGCCATGGTGATGCCGACGACTTCGCCCTTTAGATTGACCAGCGGAGCACCGGCCTCGCCATTCTCGACGGAGACATTGGCGCGGAGATGGGTGGTGGCAAAATAGTGGCCGAGGAACTGGATGTCGAAGCTGGCGACGCTGCCAAGGCTGGGCGAGAGCGGGAGATCGCGGGGATAGCCGATAAGGAGAACAGGGCTGGCGGGCTCGAGCGCGCGGCTGCTGCCGGTGGTGAGAAAGGGAAAGCTGGAGGTACCCTCGACCTTGAGCAGGACGATGCCGCTGCGGATATCGGCGGCCAGCTTGTGGGCGGGGTATTTCATGTCGCCGCTGGTGACGATGATGTTATCGGACTTGCCGGCGATGCTGTAGCTGGTGACAAGTGTGCCATCGGGATCAACGAAGAAACCGGTGCCGACAAGGTCGAAGGGGGTATCCTGGGCCTCGACGCGGACGATGGCACCGGCGGAGCGCTTGAAGACGTTGCAGACCTCGCGGTTAATCTCATCGGCAACGCTGGGCGTGGCGGAGGGAGAGGAAGCCGGGGAGGCCGAAGCGCTGGGAGCCGGAGAGGCATCCTGCGCCAGCACGGCCTGGGAAAGCAAAGTGGTGAAAAAGAAGCTCCGCACAAGGACGACCGGGCGGCGGATGACGGGGCGAAGACGCCCGGGGACCGGCAACAGGGAGCGGGCTTGGGAGGCCGACTTAGAAACTGATTTAGAAACTAAGAGAAGGCTCATAACTCACGGGCCGCGCATCAATCACATAGTAGGGATTCGAACCCGCATTGATGGCGCGCTCCGGACGCACTCCGGTTGGAACGAGCTTTAACCCGGCATCGTCGTTCTGTGGATTGAGGGCCAGAGTGGCCGCCGGGAGAGAGGTTTGGGAAAGAGATTCGGTGGCGCGGGAGGAATCGTTGGACGCGAGCGTGGCAGTCGGGCCGACGGGGCCGGTGAGGATGCGGGCGGAAATGATGCCCGCAGTGACTAGGACGGCGGCGGTGGCACTGGCGTAGCCGTAGCTGATCGCGCTGACATGCTGGAAGAACGTCTGCACGCGCTCGAGGAGCAGCTTGCGCAGCGGCTGCTTGACGATCTCCATCCGCTGGCGCCGCTGGAACTCCGCGAGGAAGTGGTCGAAATATTCGGGGCCGGGCTGTTCGTATCGCTTGAGCCGGAGCAGTTTTTGCAGATCGTTTTCGTCGAGCATGGGTGTTTTCCGGAGTTAGTTTTTACGAAATTCTTCGAGGTAGTTTTGCAACTGACGATGGGCGTAGAAGAGGCGCGAACGGACCGTGCCCTCCGAAATGCCCAAGATTTTGGCGATTTCCGCGTGCGGCATTCCTTGAATGTCGAACATGGTCACCACTGCCCTGTGTTCATTGGACAGCTTTTGCATGGCTTCGTTCAAGCGGATTTGCAATTCACCGAGATCGGCCTCCCGCACCGGGGTGCTGGTGGAGGTCAATTCGATGAAATCCTTGTCGTTTTGCAGGTTGTTATCCACGTCGTCGAGGCTGAGCTGGTAGCGTCGGCCGCGTTTCTTGAGGAAATTGATAGTGAGATTCACGCTGATAGTGTGAACCCAGGTGTAGAAACTGGACTTGCCCTGGAAGCCGCGGATGGAGCGGTAGGCTTTGGAGAAGATATCCTGCAAGAGGTCGTTGGTGTCCTCGTGATTGGAGGTCATGTTATAGACCAGACCGTAGAGGCGCGGGCTATATTTGACGACCAGCTCATCAAACGCCGAAGGATCGCCAGCTTGGGTGCGGGCGATGAGTGCGTCGTCCTGTCGGCGGGAGTCTTCCTGCATCGAACTTTTAGTCGATACCACTTTCTCCTCCGCTTGCAAAGGAGCAACGAGGCCATTGAGGGGGTTCAATCCTTGAAATATCTGACAAATGGATTGTGACATAACGTGGTGGAGTTAAATCAGTTTCGCCGCTGGTTGGTGAGCGAGAGGAGGTAAAGCAGGTTGCCCAGCGAGGCGATGAAGGCGGCGACGTAGGTGAGCGCAGCGGAATCGAGGACGCGGTTCACGCCGGTCACTTCGTCGCCGCGGATAAAGCCCATCTGTTGCAGAATGATCTTGGCGCGCTTGGAGGCGTCGAATTCCACCGGCAGGGTGATGAGCTGGAAGGCGGTGAGGACGAGGTAGCAGATGATGCCGATCTTGATCAGCGCGAAGAAGTGGAACCAGAAACCGCCGATGATGACAAAGGGCAGGATTTGCGAGGCTAACTGAGTGACGGGCACGACGGCCATGCGGGCAGCCAGCGGAGCGTAGGCGCGCGCGTGCTGGATCGCGTGGCCGGTTTCGTGCGCGGCAATGCCGACGGCGGCAACGGACGCGGAATGATAGACATCCGAGGACAGGCAGAGGCGCTTGCTGGTGGGATCGTAGTGATCACCGAGCATGCCGTTGATTTCCTCGACCTGTACGTCGCGAATCTGCGCGGCATCGAGGATGCGGTGGGCGATTTCGGCGCCGGTGACGTTCCCGACCGTGGGAATCTGGGAATATTTGCGGATGGTGCTGGTCACCTTCCACTGAGCGTAGAGGCCCAGTAACAGAGGAAAGCCGATATACAGCAGCCAGTGGCTAAATCCGCCATAGCCGCCGCCCAGCGGTAAGAAAATGGCCAGAGTGGTTGCAAGTGTCATAGGTAGAGAAGCTCTTTTGCGGAATTCGACAGCGGCGGTCGGCAAATGTTCAAATTTCCAGAGGCCGGGGGCAGTTGGTGAGCATTTGGATGCCTTTCTCTGTAACGGCGACCACATCCTCGTGCCGGACGCCGCCGATTCCGTGGTAATAGAGGCCCGGCTCCACCGTAATGACCTGCCCCGGCTTGAGCGTGGTGCGAGAAAAACGGGGGGATTCGTGGATTTCCAGCCCCAGACCGTGGCCCAGACCGTGGAAGAAGCCGGTCCAGCGGCCTTTTCTCTGTTCGGTGAGATAGTCGTGCATGGTGAAGAAGTCTTTCACCGCGTCCTGGATGGCCTTGCCGTCCTCGCCGGGTTTCATGGCGCGCAGGGCGATTTTCTGGCCTTCCCAGACGATATTCCAGAGTTCCCGCTGGGCGTGGCTGGCCTGGCCGCGGACGACGGTGCGGGTGAGGTCGCCGTAATAGCCGTGGCGGGCGTGACGCGGAAAAATATCGAGGATGATGAGGGAATTCGCCTTGAGCGGGCCGCTGCCACGCTCGTGGGGGTCGCAGGCCTGGTTGCCCCCCGCGACGATGGTATTGGCCGGCAGGCCGCCCGCGTGGAGGATGGCGGAGTCGATTTCGGCCCGGAGGCGTTCGCTGGTGAGCCGGGATCCACCCCAGATGAGGAATTTTTTGGTATCGATCTGGGCGGCGGCGAGGACCTCGAAGGCGCGGAGCATGCCGGTTTCGGTGATTTTCAGCGCTTCGCGGAGGGATTTGATTTCCTTCGCGACCTTGAATTCGCGCGCGGGCCAGAAGGAGCCGGGTTCAACCCGGAGCTGGATGCCACGGGCCTGCAGTTCCTGGGCGAGACCGAGTGGAAAGCTCTCGGGCACGGCGACTTTGGCGGCTTTTTCGCGCTTGAGGAAGGTGGCGATGATGTCGGGAAAAGTGGGCTCTTTCTTCAGCTTCTTGCGCACGTAATCGGCGATCTCGGACATGGGAAGGACTTCATCCACGGCGGCGGTGGCGCGGCCGCGATCCACTTCGAGCTCGCTGAGCAGGAGTTTTTTGCGTCCGGCTTTTTCGAGGAAGACAAAGGCATCCGGTGCGAAGAACCGGGTGGCGTAGAGCATGTCGGCGTCGCGCTCGCTGTCGGCAACGATGAGCCGGTTCATGAGCGCACCTCGTGAGGAATGAGTTTCACTATCACGGGCCACGGTTTTAGGAGAAACGGGCACGCGTGTCGAAGGGAAATGTGGAACCGCAGAGACGCGGAGGCTCAGAGAGGGGAATTTTGGACAGGATGAACAGGATTTACAGGATGTCTCGTTGAAGGTCTTTCCCTTATCGGCAGGCGAAGCCCGATTTTTCCATCCTGTTCATCTTGTTCATCCTGTCCAAAATTTGCTCCGCGTTATTTTTTCACCCGCACGAGGTTCGGATTATTGAAGGGATCGTGGGCAAGGGTGGCGGCCCAGCGGGCGCGCATGTGGCGGGACTCGGTGGGGTTGGGCTTGTCGTAGCCGCGGGATTGGGACTCGTAGTGGTAGAGCTCGGCGAAGGGGGTGTAAACGATGTCGAGGCCGAGCTCGCGGATGCGCAGGCAGAGGTCGGTGTCGTTGTAGCTCACCGCGAAGCGCACTTCGTCGAAGCCGCCGATGCGGTCGAAGACGTCGCGGCGCATGAGGAGGCAGGCGGCGGTGACGGCGCTGTAGTTGCGGATGATCTGGAGCAGGCCGCCATTGTCGTAACTGTTCCGCCTGGCGGAGTGGAAGGCGTGGATGGCGAGGTCGCTCTCAGAGAAAATAACGCCCGCGTGCTGGATGGTGTCGTCGGGGAAAAGAAGCTTGGCCCCGACCGCGCCGACCTCGGGGCGCTGGACGTGCTCGGCCATGGCGGTGAGCCAGCCGGGCTCGATGGCCTCGATGTCGTTGTTCAAAAAGAGGAGCCAGTCGCCATCGGTGGCGCGGACACCGTAGTTGCAGATGGCGGCAAAGTTGAACGGGCCTTCGTAGTTGAGGATGCGGTGCTTGCTCTTCGCGAAATATTCCAGGGTCTCGGGCTGGGAGCTGCCGTTATTGATGACGACGATCTCGTAATTTGGGTAATTGGTCTTTTCCTCGATGCTGGAGATGCAACGGGCGAGGAGGTCGAGGCGGTCCTTGGTCGGGATGAGGATGGTGATCTTTTTCGGCTCCGCAATCATGCGGCGGACGCGGTAGCGCGCGCCTTTGGCCACCTCGACGGTGGCCTTGATGCCGCGGCGATGCACGGCGTCCTCCACGGCCCGGCGGCCGTTTTCAATCGCGGCGGGTTTTTGCTGCGAATCAGAGGAGGTGGAAGTCGCGCTGATGCGCCAGTGGTAGAGCGACTTGGGGACGTGCAGGATCTGGCGTGCCCGCTCGGTGGCGCGGAGGAAGAGGTCGTAATCCTGGGCACCGTCGAAGCCGGTGCGGTAGCCGTCGATCTCCTCGAACAGCGAGCGGCGGAGCAGGGAGAAATGGCAGAGGTAGTTGCACGAAAGCAGCGCGTCGGGCGACCAGTCGGGCTTGAAGAAGGGTTTCAGGAACTGGCCGTTCTCATCCACCTTGTCCTCGTCGCTGTAGATGAAATCAGCCTCAGGTGCAACTTGCAGCAACTTCACCATCTCGAAGAGCGCTTCGGGCTCGATCCAGTCGTCGTGATCGAGCAGGGCGATCCACTCCCCTTTCGCGAGGGCGGCGGCGGCGTTGGTGGCGAGGGCGATGCCGCAATTTTGCTGGAGACAAGTCACGCGAATTCGCGAATCCATTTCCTGCCAGTGGCGCAGATGCTCGGCCACGTGCGGTGCGGGCGAGCAGTCATCGGCGATCACCAGTTCCCAATGTGGATAGACCTGCGCACGCACCGAGGCAATGGCTTCCTCCAGCATGTCCGGCGGCGTGTTGTAAACCGGCATGAGGATGCTGATGAGCGGTTTGATGGCGAACTCCTCGCTGGTCGCGAGCATGGAAACCAGATCCGCGGCATGGGGGCGGTGGAGTTCGCGCCAGGCGTGGTAGTTTTTGAGCGGATCGGGCGCGGCGGCCTTTTTCTCCGGGGCGGGGGCGGGCTCCACGGGTTGGGAGCCGCCGAAGAGCTTGCGGAACGGGCGGATGAAGAAGCGGCCCAACTTGTATTCGGCGGATTTTTGCCGGGCGTGGAGTTCTTCCCGCAGCGTTTTCTTCGCTTGCTGGAGTTCCTTTTTGTCGGCCTGGAGCCCGGCATTTTTGCGGGTGAGCTCGGCGATGCGATCGTGCGCGGCGGCGAGCTCCGCAGTGCGGGTCCGCAAGCGGCGCTGCAATTCTTCGGGACTCAGATTTTCTTCGCTCATGCCGGGATGATTTTGCGCAGGGATTCGGCGAAACTGGCTTGGGAACAATCCGCCGCAACCCGCCGCAGCGCAGCGTCCCGGATGGATTGCCAGAGCGTCTCGTTTTCGTGCAGCTCCAGGCAGCAATCGGCGAAGGCCCGCGGGTCGTCCGCGACGAGCAGTTCGACACGATCGGTCCAGCCAAGCTGCCGGGCGAGGAGCGAAGTCGCGACGACGGGGATGCCCCGGGCGGCGGCCTCGTGAATCTTCATCGGAATTCCCGCCGCGTAACGGGTGGGTGCGATGAAGACGCGGGCTGCCTCGTAAACGGGAGTCAGATCCTCCTGCTTGCCCGCGAGGACGAAGTCGGGCGCTTCATAAGTGAAGAGCGAGGCGGCGGTGGTCGGGCCGACGATTTTGGTAAGCAGCGGTTGCTTCGCTTTGATGAGCGGCAGGATGTCGTCGTGGAACCAGCGCACGGAATCGACATTCGGGCTTTCCTCGTAGAGCAGGGAGCCGACGAAGAGCAGGCCGTTGCGTTCGCTGAATTGGGAAACCGTGGGATGAAGATCCAGCCGATGGCCGACGACGTAGGCAGGAATGGCGACGTGCTGGCGAAACACCTCTGCCTCCTGCTCGCTCACGGCGGTGACGGCGGCGGCGTGGCGGATGAGTTTCATTTCCTCCGCAAAGAGGGCGCCCACCTCGGCGGCGCTCATTTCCTGCCCGGCGAGGCGGCGCTTTTCCATTTCGCGATTGGAGAAAACAGCCTCGGCATCATAGACCACCCGCACGCCGGAGAACCAATCAGGGTGCTGCTCGATGCACTGGTCCACCACCTTCATATTGTGCGGGCGGCTGACGATCATCACCGCGTAGAAGCCACGCCGCTGCTGGAGAAAACTCTCGAAATGGGTGGAGTTGAAGCCGTGCATGATCTCGGCCTCGCGCGGCATATCGACATAGACCTGGGTCCAGGTGCGCTCGAACTCGAAGACCGGTGAGATGGCAAGGAAGGGATAATAGGTGACCTCGTAGCCGCTCGCGCAGAGCGATTCCAAAATCTGCTGCGACCGCGGGCAGCCGCCGCCGTAGTGCGGATGGGGCACCAGATCGTCGATGAAAAGCACGCGCGGCGCGCCATGCGGACGGCGGCGCACGCCGAGCAAATTGACGGTGGGCGCGGGCTGCTGGCCAAGCCATTCGCGATGACGCTCCTGGAAGGTGGCGCGATTTTTCACCTGCAAATCAATGGCCTTTTGCGAGCTTTCCGAGCTGGCGAACTCGAAATGAAGAATCGCAGCGGACGGCTCGTAAACGACGCGGTAGCCGCTCTTCCACAGGCGCACGCAGTAATCGGTCTCCTCATAATAGGCCGGGGAAAAGGCTTCATCGAAGCCGCTGCCGAAGAGGCTGGTGCGGGTGAGCAGAAACGCGCCGGAGCAAAAATCCACGTCGCGGCGGAATTGGTAGGGCGGCGCGAGCGGATCGTCCCCCCGCCCGTAGCCCTGGCAGGAACCGTCGTTCCAGATGATGCTGCCCGCCTCCTGCAACTTGCCATCGGGCAGGATGATCTTGGCGCCGACCGCGCCGATCTTCGCCGCGCGCTCGATGGTGCGATACGCGGCTTCGAGCGTACCGGGCAGCAGTTGCGCGTCGTTATTGAGGAAAAGCAGGTATTCGCCGCGCGCGGCGGCGGCGGCCTGATTGGAGCCACGCAGGAAGTGCAGGTTCTCGCGATTGCGGATGATCCTGGCGCCCTCGATGCGGTTGAGCAATTCGCCGGTATCGTCCTGCGAATCGTTGTCCACGATCACCACCTCGTAGGGAACGTCGCGAATCAACGAAAGCGAACGCAGGCACATGAAGGTGAGCTCGGCCCGATTATAAAGCACGAGCAGGATGCTCACCTTCGGCGCGGTGGAGGTGCCGAGGACCAAAGGCTCGCCGCTGGCGAGGAAGAGCTGCAGGGCGGACTTGCTTTGCTGCACGAGAAAATCCTTCGGGCCCATCGGGGCGAGCGCGGGGGCGAGCAGTGCCTCGTTCAGCACGCTATCCGCCGCGGAAGTGGAGGCCCGGGCGGACGCTTTGTCGGCGGCGGCTTTTTCACTCGCGGGTTCGCCGGTGGAAACGGATTCCTTTTTCTTCGGCGGCTTGCGGGCGGGCGCGGGGGGTGGCGGGGCTTTGTGGACGACGCGTTCGATCTGATAAAAGGGCTTCGCGAGTTTCCAGACCAGGGAATCCTTGATCTGCGCGGTTTCGTGCCGGGCGGTGGCGAGTTTCTGCTCGCTCTTTTCGAGACGTTCGGCCTGATGTTCCACCTTCTTCGTGCGGCTCTCCAGCTTGCGGGCCAGCGTTTCCTTCTGCGTTTCGAGATGGCGCGTTTGTCCCTGAAAAACCGAAAGCTTCCAGGCGAACTGGCGGTCCAGTTCGTCGAGCCGGCCTTGCAATTCGCCGGCGCGTTGCTGGAGGAGCGGGATGAGCAGGCGGTTCACCTCGCGCAGAAAAATTTGCGCGGGCTCCAGGCGCGCGGCCATTTCGTGCCCCGGTGTGGATTTCAATACTTCGTAGGTCTCGGCCACCACGCCGCCGCCTTCGATGAACGGGGATTGCGCCTTGTGGTGTTGCAGCCGCGGGTCGATCAACCCGGCGATATCCGCCGCCGCTTCGGCGGTGGAGCGCGGCCAGACAAGCCCCAGCTCCGTGGCAATGGTGGTGCACACTTTGGCGTGATCGGCGAGGAACTCGTGATGAATGGTGAAGCACCGGCGCAGATGGCGGGTGGCCAGTTCCGCCTCCAGCATGTGCTGGAGCCAGAGGAGCTTCGATTTCTCGTCGGAAAATTGATTGCGACGTCCCAGCGAACCCGCGATCTCGACCGGATTGCGGGTCATGAAGAGGCAAAGCGTCTCGCAGCCGAGTTCTTCCAGCAGTGGGAGCCAGAGCGGGAGCAGGCGGCACATGCGCGGGTCCTTGATGCCCCAGAGCGGTGCTCCGCTGAAGTCGCGCTCGAGGATCGCCTTGAGCTGGCGCTTCGTCTCCACCGCGGCGGGTTCGTTCCACCAGCCTTCGGGGAGCGGGCATACTTCGTCCCAGGATGAACTGAAGCGGCGCAGCATCTGGTCGTGCAGGTTTACGACATCCTCGTGCTCCCAAAAGCCTTTTTCATTGTCGAGGCCGGCACGCATCAGGCGCGGGCCCAGATCCACCCCGAGCAATTGCAACACCCCGGCGAGGACGGAAGTGCCGCTGCGGTGCATACCCAGGATGAGGAGCGCTTTCGGTTTTTCGGACATAGATCGGTTACATCTTCGTGCCAGTGATGCACGCTGAAGACCTTGGTTTTTTCCACTATTTCCTACGGGGAAGGCTACAATAATCGAACGCGGGTGCGCCTGGATGAATGGGGAAGGATTTTACCGCCAAGGCGCCAAGACGCCAAGGAAGAGAGTTTTACCACGAAGACACGAGGACACGAAGGCAGAGAATTTTAACCGTGGATGATACCGATGAGCACGGATGGGGAAACGCAAGGTGGCGGGCGCGAGAGGACGAGGCGGGAGCCGCGCAGACATGGTCACGAGGAAGGAGGGAAGGGCCGATCATTGAAAAAGTTTTTCAAATTGTCCCTTGAGTTTCGGGAAAACCGTCCGATGTATTCTGCAATGGCACAGCTTGTCGCAGTCAAAATTTCCATTATCGCCGTCGTCGTAAAGACGAGGTGCGGTGGAGCTTTTGGCGCGCTGATGAGTTAACCAGCAAAAATCCCAAAACCCACGGCACCGAAAAGGCCGTGGGATTTTTTTTTCTCCCGGCACAGACAGTCAGCCGAGGGTTTGCGAACCAAGGAAAGACCATCCATGCAAACCATCACTGAAAACTATATGCCCGGCCAGACGCCCGATTCGCTGGCCTTCATGGCCGCGCGCAATCTGGAGAGCCACGGCTTCTTCTTAACTCCGCTGTTGCAACTCGGCTTCCACGTGCTCGACGTGGGCTGCGGGCCCGGCACCATTTCCCTCGGCGCTGCCGCCGCCGTTTTCCCGGGCCGGGTGGAGGCCGTCGATCTCGCCGCCGCCCCGCTGGAAAGCGCCCGCCGCATGGCCGAGGGGCTCGAAGTGGTGAACGTGGCGTTTCATGAGGCCCCGGCCTATCAGCTCCCGTTTGCGGATGACACCTTCGATGTGGTGTTCTCGCACGCCCTGTTTGAACACCTGCGCGAGCCGATGAAGGCCCTGCGCGAGATGTATCGCGTGACGCGGCCCGACGGCTTCGTGGCGTTGTGCAGTCCGGATTGGGATCACTTCGATCTGTCGCCCTTCTCGGCCGAAGTGGCGGAGGCGCTGGCCGCATATCGTTATTTGCAGGAGGCCAATGGCGGCAACACCCGCGCGGGAAATCAACTCGGGGCGTGGTTGCGGGAGGCCGGCTTCACCGTGCTCGATGAAGAGGCGTGGATGGAGCAATACGACGACCCGCGCCGGATCGCCGGTTATCTCGCCGCGCAGCTGGAGGCGAATGGCGAGGCCGCACATGCAGAGACGCTGCGCCAATGGGCGAAGGAGCCGGGCGCGAGCTTCCGCCAATGCTGGAAATTCGCGACCGCGATCCGCGCGGAAGAAGGCATCGCGCCCCGGAGCGCGGAATATCCGGGGGCGTAAGGAGCGCGGCGTTGAAGCGCCAGGAAAGGTGCAAGGCTGAAACCGTGATTCCCGAAAGACTTGAGGTTGCGGGCATCGCCTGCCGATGCTCGAAGGGTTCTGCGCCAGCGCCCGTCCGGTTCCGGGTGGGGCACTCCAGCGGAGTACTCCACCTGGAACTTCGCGTTGCCCGCAGTCCGGCCTGGAAACGTGCGTTGCCATTCCATTCCTTTCGGAGTCTCGGAAATTGATTTTGCGATTCCCCTGCCCCGCCGCGGGGCACCACGCGGGATGAAAATGACCGTGCCCATTTTGCTGGAGAACGCCAACGGCGTTCCGGCGCAAAGCCCGGGGTTGCGCGCCGGCGCTACCCCGGGAACCGGTCCCAAAACCGCTTTCAACCGCAACGCGGTTGCGGCCCGCCTGTGCGTTCGATGCTCTGCCCCGGGCCACAACCGCGTTGCGGTTGATTTCGTGGGGTGGATTTGACCCAGGGTAGCGCTGCGCGCAACCCTTGGGCTTTGGGACACCATCCCGTTGGGATTGAGCGGATTTGTGGCGAACCGATGAGGACGCCCTTCGCAGGAGCAGCCAACCTCGAATGTTCGAGTCAGAGAGGCGCTGACCGGTGCGTGCCCAGTCGGGAGACTGGGCACGAGGGGCTTGAAGGGAGTGTTCATCTCCGCTGCGTTCCGATTTTCGACTGCGCTACCAAAGAGCTGCCGAGAAAGACGGCACGGAAATGGAGTCCGCGAAAAACGCCAACTTCGCGAAAAGCGAAGATCCCTTTTCGCGTTTTTCGCGGATCCAAAAAATTCTGCTCCGCCTTGCAATCCCGCACCGCGGGTTCGGTGGCTCAGGGTGACCTTTTGAAGGAAACACGAGGATTGCAGTCAAAGCCTTCAGGCCACCAGGACGGGATCCCTCGACTTCATTTCGCTGCGCTGCATTGCGCCCGGGATGACGGCGGGGTTGGGGTGGCGATTATTTTGGGGCGAGCACTTGGAGGAGGGCCCGGGCGGCGCGCTGGATGTGGAACTGATCGCGGAAGGCGGCGCGGGCTTTTTCGCGGAGGAGGGTTCGCTGCCCGGGGCTGAGGGTGGTGAATGAATGCAGCAGGGAAAGGGTGCCAGGCTGGGTATCGGGGGCGCAAAGGCCGGCGCCGGCGGCTTCGATCTCGCGCCAGATGTTGACCCGTTGCGAGATGAGCACCGGGCAGCCGCAGGCCAGGGCTTCCACGACGGCGAGTCCGAAATTTTCCTGATGCGAGGGGAGGACGAACGCCGCGGCCGCGCGGAAGGCACCCCATTTCAAATCCCCACGCAGCATGCCGGGGAAGGAGACGCGACCAGCGGGGCAAGTTTCCAAAGCCACGGCTTGCAGGTGGTGCAGGTAGGCCTCGCTGGCGGCGGGACCGGCCATGAGCAGATGCCAGGGTTCGGTGCTTGTTTTTAGTAATTCACCGAAGGCGCGGAGGAGAAGTTCGCAGCCTTTTTTATCGTGGAGACGACCGAGGAAAAGCAGGACGCGCTGGTCGCGGAGTTCCGGGAAGCGCTCCCAAAAGGCGGCCCGTTGCGCGGCTTCATCCGCCGGTGGCTCCTCGATGCCGAGGTGCACGACTGCTTCGCGGCAGTGATAAGGCCAGAAGGTTTTCTGCGCGAGGCGGCGCTCTTCCTCGCAGGTGTAGAGAACGGCGCGGGCGTCGCTCAAGGCGCGCGATTCTTTCGCCAGCCAGTAGAGCCATTTTTTGAGGTGCTTGACCGGGTAGGCCCGCTTGATGGCGGGATCGAGCATGCCGTGCGGATAGACAAAATAGGGCGTAGCCGTACCGGCGAGCACCGCGCGGGTGGCGCTGGTGTGGTATTGCCAGAGGCCGTGGCAGACGACGGCATCGAAGCGCGGCGCGTTTTCCCGCAACCACGGCCCATAGCGCGGGCTGGAGCCGTAGGGCTGGTCATCCACGCCGAGGGGGTGAATTTCCAATCCCTCCGCTTTCGCCCAGGGGCGCTCCGGCGGATCGAGCGTGACGATCTCCACGGACTGGCCCGTTTTTAAATGGGCGCGCGTGAGCTGGAAAACGGCTTCCCACAACCCACCGGTCGCCGGATTGGCCGTGCGCACCGCGTGGAGGATCCGCATATCAGACCCCGATGGAGGCGGGCTGGACCTTCACAATCTCGATATCGTCGAACGGATGGTTCTGCACGCAGCGGATCTGCTTGAGCCGGATGAGCTCGAGCATGGCGAGGAAGGTGACGACGATCTCGGTGCGGGAGGCGGCGGTGGCGAAGAGCTCGGTGAACTTGAGCGGCACGCCGGTCGCGGTGAGCTTCATGAGCAGGTCGATCTTGTCGGAGACGGAGTAGTTTTCCTCGAAAATCTCGCGCAAATCCTCGGCCTTCTGGTGGCGCTTCAACACGTTGTTAAACGCGTTGATGAGGTCGAAAATGCTCACCTCGCCGAGCGGTCGCTCATTGGCGAACTCGGGCTTCTCGGGCGTGCGGGAGAAAAGCCCCTCCTGCAACAGCGCGCGCTGCTGGAGAATCCCGGCGGCTTCCTTGAACTTCTTGTACTCGAGTAGCTGGCGGACGAGTTCCCAGCGGGGATCCTCTTCCTCGGCCTGTTCTTCGGGCGGCTGCTGATCCTTGGGCAGGAGGCTGCGGCTTTTGATGTAAATGAGGTTCGCGGCCATGACCACGAAGTCGCCCGCAACCTCGAGATCGAGCATCTTGAAGAGCTCCATGTAGTCGAGGTATTGCCGGGTGATGTGCTCGATCGGGATGTCGTAGATGTCGATCTCATCGCGCTTGATGAGATAGAGCAGCAGGTCGAGCGGTCCCTCAAAGATTTCGAGCTTTACTTTATATTCGTCGGCCATGGTGGGTGGGTGAAGGGGCGACTGTAGGGGGAAGGGCTGCGGCATGGCAAGCCGGGAAGAGAGTTTTTCACCACGAAGGGCACGAAGATTTAACCACGGACGGGCGCGGATGGGGAAAACGATCTTGCCGGCGCGGGAGCACGAGGCAGGAGCCTGGTCACGAGGCCGTAAGGGAAGCGGTTTTGTCCGCAGATTTCGCAGATTTACGCAGATTTCTAAAAATGCTCAAACACGTTGGTCAATCTGTGAAATCTGTGGATCCCCCCCTCCACAGGTTCGCTGGCTGCGCATGGCATAATTTCTGGCCGCGCGGCTTTCGCATTTATGAAAGGGAGGCGTTGAACATTCACCCTTGGCGAAGCCCCGGTCTTTTGCCATGGTGCAAGTCCCATGAGATTCCTCCGCCATCTTCTGCCTCTGCTTCTGGTGACTGCGACCGGCTCCTTTGCCGCCGAGGTCAAGTATTCCCAGGAGTTTCTCCAAAAAGTCCAGGAAGCCGTCACCGACTACGAAACCGGCAAGCTCGACGACGCACTAAAGGCGATCGATGCCGCCGAGAAGGTCAAGCCCGGGGTGCCGGATGTGCTGAACCTGCGGGGGGCGATTTATTTCGACCAGGGCAAGTATGACGAGGCGACGAAGTGGTTCAAGCAGGCGCTGAAGCGCGACCCGAAGTTCCTCGCTTCACGAATCAACCTGGCGGATATCGACTTTCGCAAGGGCAGCTACGAAACGGCGCGCGACTCCTATAACGCGATCCTGGTGGACAACCCGAAGAACGAGCTGCTGCTCTACCGCGTGTTCCTGACCTATCTGTTGCAGAAGGATGACAAGAATGCGCAGACGGCGCTGGATGCGATCCCCTTCCCCGGTGACACACCGGCCCACTACTTTGCCAATGGTGCCTGGGAATACGCCCACGGGCATTCGCAGGAGGCCAGCAGCTACTTCAATCCCGGCCTGAGCATTTTCTCGGTGGAACGCTGCAAGCCGTTCATCGAGCCGCTGGTGTTCCTCGGCTGGATCAAGCCCGGGGCGACGGCAACGCCGAGCCCGGCCTTCCCCTCGCCCACGGCGCCGCCGCTCTAAGCGCGCCGGGGCCGGACCGGCCCGATCGTTTTGAGAGACTGTCCAAAAAATGCCGCCCGTGGAAACGCGGGCGGCATTTTTCCCATTTGCACGCGGGGGAATGCCGTCCAACATAGGGCCATGCAATTGCGCATCCAACGTCTCATCGCCATTCTGCTCGGCCTGTATCTCCTCGTGATGGCGGGCTTCTACGGCATCTCGATGTTTTGCTACAACCCGCTCGCGGAATCGATGCGCCAGGCGGATGTAGAATGGCAGCGGGTGCAGCAGGATTGCACCGACTGCGCGGAGGCGGTGCCGGGGCTGGTGAAGACGGCGACCGCCCTGCCCTCGTTTGATCCCGCACTCATCGACACGCTGAAGGCGGCGCAGACGACCTTTACGGCCACCCCGGTGCCGGCCAATCAGCCGCCGCCCAATCCGCAGACCTTTGGCATCTGCCAGAAGTTACAGGACAATTTGCTGGAAGCGTTGCGGGCCTTTCGCACGGCGGCGGCTTCGCAACCGGCCTTGCAGGCCGATCCCGCGCTGAAGCTGATCGGCGAAAAGCTGGCGGATATTCCCAAAGGCCGGGCGGCGTTCAACGAGAAGGCGATGGTTTACAACGCGCGGGTGCATCGGTTTCCCGATTACCTGATTACGATCCCGTTTTGCTTTCTGGAAAAGCCGCTGTTTAAGATGCCGGCGAAGTAGAGAAGAGGAGCCTTCGAAATCGATTTCCAAATCACGCTCCAGCCCGGAGTCATCCTGAGACACTGAACCCGCGAGGCGGGATTGAAAGGCGGAGCAGAACTTTTTGGTCCGCGAAAAACGCGAAAGACACGAAAAAAGGAGCTCCGCCTTTCGCGAATTTGGCGTTTTTCGCGGACTCCATTTCCGCGCCGTCGTTCTCGGTAGTGCTTTGGGAGCGCAATGGAGTCGAATAACCGAGCGAAGCGAGATAATTGCGCACTTATTCTTTGCATTCAGGCGCATTAAATCCCGTCCTGGTGGCGCGCGACTCCAACTGCAACTTAGCCCTCACTCTCCCTTCAAACTAAAGGCTCTGTAATTTCATCACCGGCCATACTTTGTAGAAATGATGAAGCAGGAAGCCAGGAGGCCAGGAAAGCGGGGACCGACGAATGGATGATCCTTTTTTGGATTTCTGGTTTCCTGCTTCCTTTCCATGGTGGGATGGTCGCCGGATTGATCTTTTCTACAGAGCACACCGGCCACGATTACGAGCTATTGGGTGCGCCATCGACGCTTGTTTCGGAAATTACTTTCGAAAAATGCTAAAACGCAAATAGATGTCGCCCCCATGGTGCAGCGGGCCGTGGTTGTAGCAGTTACATCCGGCGGGGGAGTGGCTTGCGTATCCTCGGGTGTGCCACACTTGTCTGCCCTCGCGACTGATTTTGATGGAACCCTGGCCCATCATGAGACGGTTTCGGCGGAAACGATTGCCGCTTTGCAGCGGCTGAAGACCTCGGGGTTCAAGCTGATCCTGATCACGGGCCGCGAGTTGAATGAGTTGATGGGGATTTTCCCGGAGCTCTCGCTGTTCGACCTCGCGGTGATGGAAAACGGGGCCATGCTTTATGAGCCATCGAGCCGCGGGATCAAGCTGCTGGGGGAGCCGCCGCCGGGCGATTTCATCGGACGCCTGCACGACTCCGGCATCCCGCTGCAGGTGGGGCGGGTGATCGTGGCGACCTGGGAGCAGCACACGGCGGAGGTGGTGGACGCGGTAAGAAACTCGGCGCTGCCGCTCCAGATCATTTACAACAAGGATGCGGTGATGATCCTGCCCAAAGGCATCAACAAGGCCAGTGGCCTGCATGTGGCGGTGACGGAACTGGGCCTGACCCCGCTGCAGGTGGTGGGGGTGGGCGATGCGGAAAATGACGAGCCCTTTTTAAAGATCTGCGGCTTCTCGGTGGCGGTGGCCAACGCACTGCCGACCGTCAAAGACCAGGTGGATCTCGTGACCACGGCCGGCCACGGCGATGGGGTCAGCGAATTGATCCACCACCTGCTCTCGCAACCGGAGACCTTTCGATGAAGGTGCTGATGATCGACGTGGGCGGCACCAGCGTGAAGCTGATGGCGAGCGGCCAGGAAGGCTTTCGCAAATTTCCCTCGGGGCCGGAATTGACGGCGGCCCGGATGGTGAAAGGGGTGCTGGCGGAGACGAAGGACTGGGATTACGAGGTGATCTCGCTCGGATTTCCCGGGCTGGTGCGCAAGGGAAAGATCGCGCGGAACCCGCTCAATCTCGGCAACGGCTGGGTGGGCTACAATTTTTCCAAGGCGTTTCGGAAGCCGGTGCGGATCATGAACGATGCCTCGATGCAGGCGCTCGCGAACTATGAACAGGGGCGCTACATTTTCATGGGGCTGGGCACCAGCGTGGGGGCGACCTTGATCGCCGACGATGTGATTGTGCCGCTGGAGATCGGGCTGATCCCGCTCTCGGGCTCCGATGCCTTCATGGACCGGCTGAGCAAGGAGGCGCTGAGGAAGATCGGGAGGAAACGCTGGCAGAAATCGGTGCTGCGGGCGATCGCGCTCCTGAAGGACATTTTCTGGCCCGATCATTTCCAGCTGGGCGGCGGCAATGCCAAGCTGCTCGATCCCGTTCCCGAGGGCTGCGAGACGGGGAACAACCAGGAGGCGTTTCTCGGCGCGTGCCGGATGTGGCCGGGAGCGGACCTGCTGGCGGAGCCGCATACGACCACCTGGCGGATCATTCGCCCGCCCAAACGCAAGCGGCGGGAGGGGAAATCTCACCACGAAGGCACGAAGGAAGAAAAAATGAACTGCGGAGAGCATGGAGATGGGGTCCGCGGAAAACGCTAAAATTGCGAAAAATGGGAGCTCACTTTTTCGCGGTTTTCGCGGACTAAAAGTTCTTCTCCGCCCCTCAATACTGCGAAGCAGGCTGGCAGTCTGAACCTGGCACCGCTTTTCAAATACGATTCACCATGGGATGCTTTTCCATTCGGAGTTTTATTTCGCAAGATGCTCTGAGGGCGGCGTTTCGCCCCCGAGAGATGCTTCGACAAGCGCGCGGCGGCAGTGTTACATCAGCGCGACTCATTTTCCGCAACGCGTGAACAGCTACTTTCGACTCAGTGCCAGTGTGCTTTTTTGGATGCTGATTGCTCCTTTTCAGGGGCGGATGTTTCGCGTCTCGCTGGTGTTCCGGCAGATGGTGGCGATCGGGGTGCGGGCGCTGCCGATGGTGGCGCTCACGGCCTTCAGCATCGGGTTCACCCTCGCCATGCAGTCCGCCTCGGAATTGAAAAAACTCGGCGGTGCCTCCTACGTGCCGGACCTGGTGGCGGTGTCGCTGCTGCGCGAGCTGGGGCCGGTGCTGATCGCGGTGATCGTGATCGGGCGCAGCGGCTCGGCGGTGACGGCGGAGCTGGGGACGATGAAGGTCTCGGAGGAAATCGAGGCGCTGCAGGTGATGGCGATCAATCCCACGCAATTCCTGGTGGTGCCGCGGGTGATTGCGATGCTGATCATGCTGCCGCTGCTGACGGTCTTCGGCAACTGCATCGGCATTGCGGGCGGCTGGGCGGTGTGTGTCTCGGCGCTGGGGATGGACACCTCGGCCTTCATCATGAGCTGCCTGGAAAACGCGACAACGTGGGACCTTTATTCGGGGCTGATCAAGAGCGTGGTCTTTGCCTGGATCACGATCACGATTGCGTGCAACGCGGGGCTGGAGGTGGAGGGCGGAGCCGAGGGCGTGGGCCAGGCGACGACGAACTCGGTGGTGTATTCGCTGCTTTCCATGCTGGTCGCCAATGCCATTCTCACCGCCATTTTCTACGTGACCCTATGAGCGAGGAAACCCGCACTCCTGTTGCTGCCGATGGCGCGCCCGTGATCGAGGTGAAGGATCTGGTGCGCAAGTTTGGCAAGCGCACGGTGCTCAAGGGCATCACCTTCAATGTGGAGCGGGGCGAGACGCTGGTGATCATGGGCGGCTCGGGCTGTGGCAAGAGCACGCTGCTGCGGCACATCATCGGCTCGATGACGCCGACCTCGGGCTCGATCAAGATTTTTGGGCAGGAAATCACGGGATTACGCGAGCGCGATCTCGCCTCCATTCGCAAGCGCTTCGGGGTGTTGTTTCAATCCGGCGCGTTGCTGGCTTCGCTGACGGTGGGGGAAAACATCGCGCTGCCGGTGATCGAGCACAGCCAGCTCGCGCCGAATGTCATCGACTTGATGGTGAAGATGAAGCTGGAGATGGTGGGGCTGACCGGCTTTGAAAACCTGAAGCCGGCGGAGATCAGCGGCGGCATGAAGAAGCGGGTGGGACTGGCGCGGGCGCTGGCGCTCGATCCTGAACTGCTCTTCAGCGACGAGCCGACCTCCGGCCTCGATCCGATCATGACCGCGGTGGTCGATGAGCTGACGCGCGATCTCACCAAGAAGCTGGGCATGACGGCGGTGGTGGTGACGCATGACATGACGAGCGCCTTTCGCATCGGCAGCCGGATGCTGATGCTGGGGGCGGGCGAACGCCAGGGGACGATCATTGCCTACGGCACGCCGGACGAGATTCGCAATCACTCCGATCCGGAGGTGCAGCAGTTCATCCGCGGCGAGCCGGATGGCCCGGTGCCGCTGAAACTTTCCCAGGAAGACTACATCGAACGACTCCTCGGCTTCCCCCGCGCCTCCGAGCATCAAAAGCCGCGCGGAAGCTGGCAGCAATAGCCTTTACGAAAAAACGGACCCATGAAAAAGAACCTCTCCGATTACATTGTCGCCCTGATCGTGGTGCTGTGCAGCCTGGTGCTGCTCGGCGCGATGACGGTGGCCCTCACGGGCTTTCGTTTTTCCAAATCCACGCGCACGCTGGAGATTGATTTCACGAACATCGCGGGCATCCGGCTGCACTCCGAACTGCGCTATGCAGGCGCACCCGCGGGCCGCGTGATCGGCATGCGCACGCTGACGCAGGACGAACGCCAGAAGCTGCCACCCGAGCACGCCGAGGATGCGGTGCGGGTGACGGTATCGGTGAATGATGAGGTGCCGACGATTCCCGAGGGGACGGTGGCGACGGTGGGTTCCGATACGCTGCTGAGCGAGAAATACATCGCGTTGAGTCCCGGCAAGGCTGACGCCAAGCCGCTGCCCAACGATGCGCTGCTCCAGGGCACCCCGGGACTGAACATCGACAACCTTGCACAATCGCTGGGCCCGCTGCTGGAGAATGCGAACAAGACGATCGCGGAGCTGCGGGATGAAGTCGGTGCCGTGATGCCCAAGCTCGGAACGGTGCTCGATTCGACGAACCAGACCGCGAAGTCGGCGCAGAGCCTGGTGAAGGATGCCGACCAGTTGATTGCGGATAATTCAAAGGACATTCACCAGCGCCTCGACGATCTCGGGAAGGTGATGGCCGATCTCAAGACGGTGCTGGCGACCACCAACACCACGATGAACAATGGCAACAAGCTGGTGAATAACAGCAACACGATGGTGAAGGATCTCAACCGCCAGCTCAACGCGCGAATGGAAGAGCTTTCGGTCGTCCTGCAAAACTTGAAGGTGGTGAGCACCTATGCGAAGTCGCTGACGCAGACGCTGGCCGACCGACCGCAGGCGCTGATCTGGGGTAAGAAGGGGAATGCACCGCTGACGCCGGAGTCGAAGATTCTCAAGAGCAACCAACCGGTGCCGGCGAATCAGTAGCGGGCGGTGTGGGTGAGACGGAGTCTCGCGGGTAATTGCGTTACCAGACCAAGCCTGGTAACGAGTAAGGAAAGACGATGATGAGTGGAACGAAAAAGCGGGCGGTGTTTTTGAGGATAGGAGTCTATTAACTTCTTGCTGTGGCCTGCTGGATTGTGTTTGGAGGGTTGATTAAAACAAAACTCGTTCCTTCCAGGAAACTTCCGACGGCAGTGGTGAAATGTCTCGAGGAGCCGGAGCACATGACCCTCTACTCCATCGACCCTACGGGCTTCAATCCTCCGCCACCCGGCTCCAATGTCTTGCATGGTTACAAAGTGCTGGGTGAAACCGAGGTGACCGTTCGTGAAGTTCAAAAGAATCTGGCCCAGACTCTTGAACAGGCCGTCCGCGCGTCCGATGGAGGCATGGGGATGTGCTTTAATCCGAGGCATGCACTTCACATCATCAGCGGCTCATCCAGCTATGATCTTGTGATCTGTTTCGAGTGTGGGTGGGTCTATGTTTATTCGGGCTCAAAACTGGTTGCTCAGATCACGAGTCGCGGCTCATCGGAGGCATTCAATCAAGCCCTCAAGGCGGCCAGGATTCCGTTGGCTGATTTTTAGGAGTCCGGGGGAGCCGCAGAGAGAAAGCGAGCGATTATTTCCGCCTAACTCTGACTCTCGACAGCACCGTGCTCTAATTCGTCACTCCCCGCCCGGCATCGCTTCGAGGCCTTCGGTTTCGCGTTCCCAATCGCGGATGGCGTTGGCGATTTGCGAGGTGACCTGGGTGAGTTCGCGGCTGAGCTGAGCGCCTTTGCTGCTGCCGTGGACGTCGGGCATTTCGAGTTCCACGGTGAGCGCGGCCTGGCGTTGCTCCAGTTCGTGAATTTTCGCCTCGAGTTCGGTGACACGCTTTTGCTTTTCGCGCCGGACTTTGGCGGCTTCTTTGCGGGCCTCGGCTTCGGCACGGCGCATTTCCTTGATCTCCTTCAAGCCCATCTTGGGCGCGGCGGCTTTTTCCACCACGGCCTCGGGCTGGAAATTTTCCAGCTTCTCGCCGGCCACCAGCGCGCCGCGCTCGGAGGTGGCGCGGGATTTTTCGAGATAGTAATCGTAACCGCCGGCGTAAGGCGTGAGCTTGCCGGCGCTGATGTGCAACACCTGCTTCGACAGCGCGCGGATGAAGTGGACGTCGTGGCTGATGAAAATGACCGTGCCCTCGTACTGGGTGAGCGCGCCGATGAGCGCGTCGATGCTCGGGATGTCGAGGTGCGTGGTCGGCTCGTCCATGAGCAGCAGATTGGGCGGGTCGAGCAGGAGCTTGGCGAGGGCGAGCCGGGATTTTTCACCGCCGCTAAGCACGGAGACGTTTTTGAAAACGTCGTCGCCGCGGAAGAGGAACGAGCCGAGCACGCTGCGGGCAAGTTGCTCGGAGGGGCGGCTTTCCAGATCAGTCGCGGCTTCGAGCACCGTCATGCGGCCGCTGAGCTGTTCCACGCGATGCTGGGCGAAGTAACCCGCGCGCACGTTATGGCCGAGCTCGCGGGTGCCGGTTTGCACGGGCAGCACGTCGGCAAGCAGCTTGAGCAGGGTGGATTTACCCGCGCCGTTGGGCCCGACCAGCACGACTCGCTGGCCGCGCTCGGCCTCGAAATTGAGCCCGCGATAGACGACCAGCTCGCCGTAGGCGTGATCGACCTCCTTGAGCGTGATCACGCGCTGGCCGCTGCGCTGCGGCTGCGGGCAGCGGAAGGAGACCTTCGCCTCGGCGGCCTGCGGGGCCTCGATCTTTTCCATGCGATCGATCTGCTTGAGCTTGCTCTGCGCCTGCGAGGCTTTGCTGGCCTTGGCGCGGAAGCGGTCGGCAAATTCCTGGAGCTTGGCGATTTCCTTCTGCTGGTTTTGATAAGCGGCAAGGTGCTGCTGCTCGCGCTCCACTTTCTCGACGAGGTAGTGATCGTAATCGCCGCGGTAGCGATGCAGGCGCGAACGCGAGATTTCCACGATCTCGGTGACGAGCTGGTTCAAAAAATCGCGGTCGTGCGAGATCATGAGGATCGCGCCGGGGTAGCCCTGCAAATAATCGCGAAACCAGACCAGCGACTCGAGGTCGAGGTGGTTGGTCGGTTCGTCGAGCAGGAGCAGATCGGGTTCCTGCACGAGCAGCCGGGCGAGATGCGCGCGCATGATCCAGCCGCCGCTGAGCATGTGGGCGGCGCGGTCGAAATCCGTTTCACGAAAGGCGAGGCCGGAGAGGATGCGCTTCGCCTTCGCATTGAGCATGTGGCCATCCATGTCGGCGAAGGTGTGGAGGGCCTCGTGGTATTCGTGCGAGTCGTGGTCGTTCGCGGCTTCGCAGCGTCGGATGGTCTGGCGGGCGGCGAGAAATTCGGGCGAGATCGCGGTCGCGAGCTCGAGCACCGTCTCATCGGCGACCGGCGCATTTTCCTGGGGCAGGAAGCCACAGGTGGCACCGCACTGGAGCGAGACGCTGCCTTCATCGGGCGAAGCTTCGCGCAGGATGATGGAAAAGAGCGTGGATTTTCCCGCGCCATTCGCGCCGACGAGGCCCACCCGGTCGCCCCGGTTGATCTGCATCGAGGCCTCCTCGAAAAGGACGCGACCGGCAAAGGATTTCGTAACGTTGGAAAGCGTGAGCATGGAAAAACGGGATTAAGCGAAGTAGGTATCTTCGTGCGAATACGGCGGCGCGCAACAGCACAAAAAGCGCAGCGACTCGCTGGCGGTGATTTGATGCCACGCCCCGGCGGGAATGAGGATGCCGTCGCCGGGCGCGACGCTGCGCACCTCGCCATTGATCTCCATCGTCCCCTCCCCTTCGAGGATGAAGTAAATCTCCTCGCTCAGCTTATGGTAATGTCGTTCGGTCGCCCCACCGGCCGGGATGCGCGCCTCGGCGAGACTTTGCTGCTGCACCGGGGCGTTGGTGCGGTCGAGGATGCTGCGAATCGTCGAGCCGTCCTTGGTGGTGAAGGGCGTTTGGTCGGCGAGATTGAGGACGTGCATGCGGGGAAAATGAATGACCAATGACGAATGACCAATGACAAATTTTAGGGCCGACAGAAGAAACGGAATTTGGACAGGATTTACAGGATGAACAGGATAAGAACACACGCGTTCAACCGGCTCATCCGGTAAATCCTGTTCATCCTGTCTAAAAAATCAGCTGGATCACCTCCCAAATTCGTCATTGGTCATTGGATATTGGTCATTTGCCCCTCGCATCTTCTCTTTGACTCGGGGAAAAATCGCCGCCATAGTGCCCTCCCAATTTTTTCCAGAACCTCGCAACCTATTTATCTGATTTAAATTTCATGGCACTCGCAAACGATCTCCGCAAAGGCATGGCCATCCGCTACAACGGCAACCCCGCCATCGTCCTCGAAGTCCAGCACCGCACGCCCGGCAACCTGCGCGCCTTTGTGCAGGTGATCATCCGCTACATCGGCACCGGCAAGAGCGCTGATATCCGCTTTGGCTCGTCGGACAAGGTGGACACGGTGGACGTCAACCGCCAGACCCTGGAGTTCAGCTACAAGGATCACTCGGGCTACCATTTCATGGACCCGGAGACCTATGAGACGATTGATCTCGACGAACATCTGATCGGCGACGGCAAGGATTACCTGGTGGAAAACCTGAAGGTGGAAGTGCTCTCGATCGAGGGCAAGCCGGCGCAGATCGAAATGCCGTCATCCGTGGCGATCAAGGTCGCGGAATCCGCCGATGGCGTGAAGGGCGACAGCGCGAATAACGTGCAAAAGCCCGCGGTGCTCGAAACGGGCAAGCAGATCACGGTGCCGCTCTTCATCAAGGAAGGCGAGATCATCAAGGTGGATACCCGCACCGGTGCCTACATGGGCCGCGCTTAAACCGAGCGACATTCTATTTTTGCAAAGGGGCACTCGCGAGGGTGCCTCTTTTTTGTTGGCGGAAGGGGATGAACCGCCAAGACCCCAAGGCGCCAAGAGAGGGAAAAATCATCAAGTCTTTACTGAGGCTCGTTGCGGCAAGATGCCCCATGCGCTCCCAGCGCGGAAATAGATGGAGATTCTTCGACTCCGCTGGCGCTGCGCTCAGAATGACATCGTTTTTGGAGGGAGGCGGAGCTTCCACTGAACGCTTCCTATCAATCATCTACGATCATCATCCACCATTTAGGCTGGATTAGTCGGGCGGGTTCGCGCAGGGTCGCGCGCATGAAAAAATGCCTCCTCGGATTTGCCGCTGCTCTCCTTACGCTCGCCGGCACCGCCAGTGCCATTGTCCCCACGGGTCAGATCTATGATCCATCCGGCACGATTACGGTCTATCATCCCTCGACCGAGAATTACGACACGATCTCCTTCAACATAAGATCGCTGCTCAAACTCGCGGGCGTAAGCAACGTGGCTCCCGATACGGTGGCCATTGCCCTGGCCGATGATTCTCCGCAATCGCTCTACCTGGTGAAGAAGGACGGCTCGGCCATCTACGCCACCCTGGCCACGATCGATACGACGAGCCAGGTAAATACCTCCCACAAACAGCGAATCAAAGAGGCGGCCTCGATCAGTTTCTTCGACGGCGGCCTGGGCACGGTGATTACGAGCGGCATTTTGAAAAAGAGCGGGGATGCTCCGAAGCGGATCAACATCACCGTCACGGCGGAGGCAGCCGTAGGCTCGGACACGATCTTCATCAAGGGCAAGCTGCACTACCTCAAAACGATCGGCATCACCGGCACGGTGAATTGATCTGGAATCGCGACTTTCGACTTGGACGGGGTGGCGGGTTATGATTGGTTACGCACCACTTGCCTAAGAACGCCACCAACCGCCGTCGCAAAACCCGGAAGCTGCTCGAAGCCGGGGCGTCGGACTACGCCGAAACGGGGTATTATTATGAGGACCGCGGCGCGCGGGTTCCGACGCGATGGGTGAAGGCGATTGCGGGCTTTTTCCTGCTGCCGGTGGCGGTGGTTTTCACCGAGACGTTTTTCGGCTGCTTTTCGCGGGAGACGATTCATCACTCGTTCTGGCGCACGCAGGAGTTCAGCTATTTCAGCCTCGGCGCGGTGGTGTGGCTGGCGATGTTTTTTGCGTTTCCGCGTCCACTGCGGCTCTACGTCTTTGGCCACGAGCTTACCCATGCGATCTGGGTGTGGCTGATGGGCGGGCGGGTGAGCAAATTCAAGGTGGGGGCGGACGGCGGGCACATCATCACCGATACGCACAATTTCTGGATCGCGCTGGCACCGTATTTTTACCCCGTTTACAGCATGATCCTGCTGGCGGTGTATGGCGCGCTGAGCTTGTGGACCGACCTTGCGCCGTATCATCCATGGTTCTTCGCCCTGCTCGGGGTGACGTGGTGTTTCCACATCACGTTTACGCTGTGGATGATCCCCAAAGGGCAGACGGACCTGACTTATCACGGCACCTTTTTCTCGCTGGTGATCATTTACCTGATAAACCTGGCGGTGCTGGCGCTGATGCTGATCGTGGCCTCGAGTCATACGACCTTCCTGAGCTTTGGCCGGGAGCTGTTCATCAATGCGGAAGACCTGGCGGAGTGGATGACGCAGGTTGTGCGTTCGTTCGCTCGTTAAATTTACCGCCAAGACGCCAAGACGCCAAGATGGGGAGAAGCACTTCCAACGCTTCACATCCATTGGCTGATCGCTTCACCTCTCCGTGGTGAAATTTTCTTCCTCCTGGGCGTCCTGGCGGTTCATTTCCCATGCGTAAAATTTTCCTGCCGCTTTAGCCTCGCAATTTTTTGGTGGGTCGGTTAAGGGGCATGGGCATGTCGATCCACGTCGCGTTAAAACACCGTACTACGTACTTGTATGACCGGGCTGTTTCCATGGGCCCCCAGGTGATCCGGCTTCGCCCCGCTCCCCACTGCCGCACGCCGATCCTCAGCTACTCGATCAAGATTCATCCGGAGGAAAAATTCGTAAACTGGCAGCAGGACCCGTTTAGCAACTACCACTGCCGCGTCGTCATTCCCGAGAAGACCGAAAAATTCGAGGTCGAGGTGGAAGTGGTGGCGCAGATGGCGGTTTATAATCCCTTCGATTTCTTCCTCGAGCCGAGCGCGGAAAAATTCCCGTTCACCTACGAGGCGCTGGTGAAGCATGATCTCGCGCCCTACCTCAAATGCGAGGCGGAAGGGCCGCTCTTCGACGCCTATTTTGAGTCGGTCCCGAAAGACGAGCAGCGCACGATCGACTTCCTGGTCCACCTCAACCAGATGGTGCAGAACGACATCGACTATCTCGTGCGCCTGGAGCCCGGCGTGCAGACGCCCGAGGGCACGCTGGAGAAACGCTCCGGCTCCTGTCGCGACTCCGCCTGGCTGCTGTGCAATCTGCTGCGCCGCTGCGGACTGGCCGCGCGCTTCGTCTCCGGCTATCTCATCCAGCTCAAGCCCGACGTGAAGTCGCTCGACGGTCCCTCGGGCACCGAGGTGGATTTCACCGATCTGCACGCCTGGACCGAGGTGTATCTGCCCGGCGCGGGCTGGATCGGCTTCGATGCGACCTCCGGCCTGCTCGCGGGCGAGGGCCACATCCCGCTCGCCTGCACGCCCGAGCCCTCCAGCGCGGCGCCGATCACCGGCGCGACGGAGAAGTGCGAGACGGAATTCGAATTCGAGATGTCGGTGGCGCGGGTCTATGAATCCCCGCGCGTGACCATGCCCTACACCGACGAGCAATGGGCGGCGATTCTCGCGCTCGGCGACAAGGTGGACGAGCAGCTCAAGCGCGGCGACGTGCGCCTCACGATGGGCGGCGAGCCGACCTTCGTTTCCATCGACGACATGGAGGGCGCGGAGTGGAATGCCGAGGCCCTCGGACCGATGAAGCGCGGCCTCGCGGACACGCTGTTGCGCAAGCTGCAAAAGCGGTTCGCCCCCGGGGCATTGCTGCACCACGGCCAGGGCAAGTGGTATCCCGGCGAGCAGCTGCCACGCTGGGCCTTTGGCTGCTTCTGGCGCAAGGACGGCACGCCGATCTGGGAAGACCCCAAGCTCATCGCCGACGAAAGCACCAACTACGGCGTGACCGATGTGGATTCCATGCGCTTCCTCGAAGCGCTCACGCATCGCCTCGAGGTGGATTCGCGCTTCATCATGCCCGCTTATGAGGACGCCTGGTACTACCTGTGGAAGGAGCGCCGCCTGCCGGCGAATGTGGACCCGCTCAAGTCGAACTTGAAGGACAAGCTGGAACGCGAGCGCATCGCACGGGTCTTCGAGCAAGGGCTCGACAAGGTGATCGGCCACGTGCTGCCGATTCGCAACGCCGGGAGCTGGGAATCCGGCGCGTGGTTCCTGCGGCCCGAGACGCTGTATCTCATCCCGGGCGATTCGCCGATTGGCTTCCGCCTGCCCATCGATTCCATCCCGTGGGTGAAGGAGTCGGAATACCCGTGGATCTACGAACCCGATCCCACCGCGGAGCGGCCACCGCTGCCGCCGCGGCCCGACCGGCGCCGCCAGGCTTTTCAAGACGCAGGCCGGCTTACCGACGAATACATCCGCCATCTCCAGCAGGGAGACGAGCGTGGCTTTCGCCCGCAGGGTGCGCCCGGCAGCGGAGGCGAATGGCCCGGCGAAGAGGAAGGGAAACTGCCGCCGGAAATGCGCCGCCAGCGGCGCGAATGGCCGGGCGGCCTGCCCCCGTGGACCGCGCCGGGGCAGGGGCAATCCGCCCCGTGGATCGTGCGCACGGCGATGGCCATCGAGCCCCGCAACGGCAAGCTGCACATCTTCATGCCGCCGCTCGAAAAGCTGGAGGAATATCTCGAACTCGTCGCCGCGATTGAGGAGACGGCGGATTACTTGCAGATGCCGGTGATGCTCGAAGGCTATCCGCCGCCCGGGGACCCGCGCCTCAACGTCATCAAGGTGACGCCCGATCCCGGCGTGATCGAGGTCAACACCCACCCGGCACACTCGTGGCGCGAGATGGTGGAGATCACCGAAAGCCTCTACGAGGACGCCTACACCACGCGCCTCGGCACCGAAAAATTCATGGTCGATGGCCGCCACACCGGCACCGGGGGCGGCAACCACATCGTCATCGGCGGGGCGACCCCGGCGGACAGCCCGATCTTGCGGCGTCCCGACGTGCTGCGCAGCCTCATCAACTACTGGCACAACCATCCGTCGCTCTCGTATCTCTTCAGCGGCCTGTTCATCGGGCCGACCTGCCAGAGCCCGCGCGTGGATGAAGCGCGCAACGACGCCATCTACGAGCTGGAGATCGCCTTCAACCAGATTCCCGACAAGGGCAACGTGCCGCCGTGGCTGGTGGACCGCGTCTTCCGCAACCTGCTGGTCGATGTGACCGGCAACAGTCACCGCTCCGAGTTCTGCATCGACAAGCTCTACACGCCCGCGGGCGGCTCCGGGCGGCTCGGCCTGCTGGAAATGCGCGCCTTTGAAATGCCGCCGCATGCGCGAATGAGCCTCACGCAACAACTCCTGCTGCGCTCGCTCGTCTCGGAGTTCTGGGAGAAGCCATATCGCAAGCCGCTGGTGCCGTGGGGGACGGAGTTGCACGACCGGTTCCTGCTCCCGCACTTCGTGTGGCAGGACTTTACGGACGTGATCGGCGACCTGCAGGATTCGGGCTACGAGTTCGATCCGGCGTGGTTTGCGTCGCACCAGGAATTCCGCTTCCCGCTCATCGGCGAGATGAATTACCGCGATATTCATCTCGAAGTCCGCAATGCGCTGGAGCCGTGGCATGTCCTCGGCGAAGAGGGCTATGTCGGCGGCACGGTCCGCTACGTGGATTCCTCGCTGGAGCGCGTGCAGGTGAAGACCTCGGGCATGGTGGGCCCGCGTTATCAGGTGCTCTGCAACAGCATCCCGGTGCCGATGCACAACACGGGCACGGTGGGCGATTACGTGGCGGGCATCCGCTACCGTGCGTGGCAGCCACCGGAGTGCCTGCAGCCGACGATCGGAGTCCATTCGCCGCTGGTGATCGACCTCTACGATACGTGGAGCAACAAAACCGTCGCCGGCTGCACCTACAATGTGTCGCACCCCGGTGGACGGAGTTACGACACCTTCCCGGTCAATTCCTACGAAGCGGAGAGCCGCCGCCTGGCGCGCTTCGCCCCGTTCGGCCATACGCCCGGAAAGTTTACCCCGGTCCCGCTCCAGAAGTCCGAGGTGTTCCCCTTCACGTTGGATTTGCGCCAGCACTCGAGAGGCAGTTAATTGAATCCCATGCCAGGCCGGGGAAGCACCATGGGCGAAGCGCCCGCCACCAACGCCCTGCCGCCGCTCGATTACCGGCGGCGGGAAGGCACGCTGGCGCTTTTGTACGACGAGTTCCTGCTCCCCGACGGGGGAATCCGCCCGCATTGGAAGGAAATCGGCGCCTACCTCGAACGCCTCGGCCCCGAGGAGATCGACCGCCGCTGGAACCACGCCCGCAAGATCCTGCGCGACAACGGCGTGGCCTACAATTCCGACCCGTGGGACATGAACGGCTCGTTTCGCTCGTGGGAACTCAATCCCATCCCGCTGCGCATTCCCGGCAGCGAATGGAAGACGATCGAGGCGGCGGTGCGCCAGCGCGCGCGGCTGCTCAACTCGATCCTCAACGATCTCTACGGCGAGCAGGAACTGCTCGGCACCGGGCTGATCCCGCCCGCCCTGATCCTCGGCAACAGCGCCTACCTGCGGCCGTGCGTGGGCGTTCGCGTGCCGCAGGATGCGCGCTTGAGCATTTATGCGGTCGATCTCGCCCGTGCGCCCGATGGCAAATGGTGGGTGCTCTCCGACCGCACGCAGGCGCCCTCCGGCGCCGGCTATGCGCTGGAAAACCGCGTCGTCCTTTCGCGCGTGTTCCCGGAGATTTTCCAGCAGGCGCAAATCGCGCGGCTGGGCGGTTTTTTCCGGCAGATGAAGGAGGCGCTGGAAGCGCTCTCGCCGCGCCCCGGGCTGGCACCGACGGTGGTGCTGCTCACGCCGGGCCGGCTCAATGAAACGCACTTCGAGCACGCCTACCTGGCGCGCCAGCTCGATTTCACGCTCGTCGAGGGGCAGGACCTCACCGTTCGCAACGACACGGTTTACATCCGCACCCTGCAAGGGCTCCAGCGCGTGGATGTGATCCTGCGCCGGGTGGACGACGATTACTGCGACCCGCTGGAGCTCCGCGACGAATCGCTGCTCGGGGTGCCGGGGCTGCTCAACGCAGTGCGCGCGGGCAACGTGACCCTGGCGAACAGCCTCGGGAGCGGGCTGGTGCAGTGCTCCGCGCTCGGCGCGTTCCTGCCCAAGCTTTGCGAGCACCTGCTCGATGAAAAGCTGCTCATGCCCTCCGTCGCCACCTGGTGGTGCGGGCAGTCGGCTGAATCCAAATACGTGCTGGATAATTTGCACGGCCTGGTCGTGCAGCCGGCCTTCGGGTTTCCCGGTGAGCCCATCCCCGCCGAGCCCACGGAAGCCGGCCTGCGGGAGGCCATCCAGGCCAACCCGGAGCTTTTCACCGCGCAGGAAGTCGTGCGTCTCTCGCAGTGCCCCGACTTTGCGGAAAACCAGCTCAAACCGCGCTCGATCGTGCTCCGCGTCTTTGCGGTGCGGCGCGGCGACGATTACCTCGTGATGCCCGGCGGGCTCACCCGGGTCACCGCCGATGAGGCCAGCCACGGCGGACTCGTCCCCAAGGGCGGCGGCACCAAGGATACCTGGGTGGATCTCGCGGAAAAGTCGCCGCATCCGGCCCGCACCAGCTCCACCATTCCCACCGAGCTGCGCCGCAGCAGCCCCAGCCTCACGAGCCGCATCGCGGACAGTCTGTTCTGGCTCGGCCGCTACGCCGAGCGCGCCGAGTTCACCGCCCGGATGGCCCGCTCGACGCTGGAGGGCCTGGCCAACCAGCAGGGCTGGCTCGAGGTGGCCGATTTCCAGCCCGTGCTGCGGACCTTCCAGCATTTCGGCCAGATGGTGCTGCCGACCAATCCCAACCGCGCGCAACTCGAAGCGACCATCGTGGAGCAGATGACCGACCGCCTCAACCCGGGCAGCCTCGTTTCCATCGTGACGCAGTTGCGCGATGTGGTGACTTCGGTGCGCGACCAGGTGACCGCCGATACGTGGCGGATCGTGAACCAGCTCCCCGACATCCTGCCCGGGGCCGATGAGTCGCACGAGGATATGGACCTCGATCTGCACAAGGTTGTGCTCCATCTCTCCGCGCTCAACGGGGTGCTGAGCGAAAACATGACGCACAACAGCGGCTGGCGTTTCGTGGAGCTGGGCCGCCGCATCGAGCGCTCGATCTACAGCGCGCACATCATCACCGAATCGCTCCTGCTGCGCCGCTCGCCCACCTCGTCGCTGTTCGAGGTGCTGCTGGAGGTCTTCGACGCGGTGATTACCTATCGCCAGAAATACCTGAACATCCGGCGCGACACGGTGCTCGATTTGCTGCTCTGCGACGAGACGAATCCCCGCTCGCTCGCCAGCCAGCTCATCCACATTCTCGACGACCTGTTGAATCTCCCGCGCGACACCGACGACGGCTTCAAGCTGCCCGAGGAACGTCTCGCGTTGCGCGCCCTCAGCGACGTGCGGCTCTTCGAGGTCACCGACCTCGCTCCCGCGACGGTGACCGAGGTGGAACGCGCGATGATGGAACTCTCCGGCCTGGTCACCCGCCGCTTCTTCATGCACCTGCGCACCTCGTCGGTGGGGCGCGACGTCGCGGCCTCCAATCTCCCGGATACGGTATGAGCGTGATTTTTTCACCACGAAGACACGAAGGCACGAAGGGGCACAGAGGTAAGCCACTAAGAAATCAGGACACCAAGCTGGTGGAGAAGAACGCAAGCAGCGTTCACGCTTTTACTCATCGCTTTCTTCCTTCGTGCCTTCGTGTCTTCGTGGTGAAATTCGCTGGCCCCCTGGCGTCTTGGTGCCTTGGCGGTTCCTTCCACTTTCCCCTCCCATGATTCTCGACGTCTATCACTGGACCGAATATCGCTACGCCGAGAGCGTGCCGCTCTCGCAGCATTTGCTGCACATGCAGCCGCGCGACCTGCCGACGCAGCGCGTGCTCTCGACGCGCTTTGAATTTTCTCCGCGCCCGACCACGCTTTCCGAGCGGGTGGATTATTTTGGAAACCGGGTGACGGAGTTTTACATCGGCGAGCCGCATGTGGGGCTGCACATCAAGTGCTTCAGCCAGGTGGAAACCAGCCTGCGCAATCTGCCAAAGGCGGCATCCACTCCCGCGTGGGAGAGCGTGGCCTCCGGGCTGCTGGAAACGGCCGATTCCGATCCGCGTTCGTTCATTTATCCGTCGCCCTATGCGCCTTATCTGCCCAGCCTGCGCGCCTGGGCGGCGGAAAGCTTTCCGGCGGACCGCCCTTTGATGGAGGGCGTCTTCGATCTCACCCAGCGCATTCACGACGATTTCGTCTTCGACAACACGGCGACCACGGTGGCGACCCCGCTCACCGAGGTCTTCGAGAAAAAACGCGGGGTGTGCCAGGATTTCGCGCACCTGCAAATCTCCTGCCTCCGCTCGCTGGGGCTCGCTGCGCGCTACGTCAGCGGCTACCTGCGCACGCAGCCGCCGGCGGGGCGTCGCCGCATCTTCGGGGCCGATGCCTCGCACGCGTGGATTTCCGTCTTCTGCCCCGGCCACGGCTGGATCGACATCGACCCCACCAACAACCGGCTCATCACCGAGGAATACGCGACCATCGGCTGGGGGCGCGACTATGGGGATGTGAGCCTCATCCGCGGCGTGCTGGCCGGCGGCGGGCAGCATTCGCTCTATTTCTCGGTGAACGTCGAAGTGGTGAACTAATCTCCCGCGGAGATTCAGACTACCGTCAATTCTGCACGGGGAAAATTTCCCTCGAGCCTGCTTCCTTGAGCCGGAAAGCCGCTTTTCACGCGGCGGCGCGGCTCGTTGCCATCGTGGGCGAACCTTTCAAACGAGCAACGAGATCTTTACGAAATCGCCCCGCATCCTACGCCGCTTCGTCACATTCGACGTCTTTATTTTACGCGTGTCACCACACACACCGGAACGCCATTCGGCAAAGTTGTATCCGGTTGCACCACCATCACCACCACCCGTAAAATGAAAACACACCGCATCCTCACCACCCGGCTGCCCCTGGCGGCCGTCACGCTCATCACCGCACTGGCGGCAACCACGCTCGCGCAGGCCGATCCCTTCTTTGTGCCCGGCAATCTCGTCGTGAGCACCAGCACCTACACCACGCCCGCCAGCGACATCACTGTCGGCCAGGCCCTGCCCGGCGGCGGCACGGCGGTCTCCGATGCGAGCTATCCGAATGTCTTCAACAACGAGACGCCCGATCCGAGCTTCGGCATTACCGAGCAGATCAGCCTGCAACAGCTCACCACCAGCGGTGCCCTCGTCAACACGCTCGCGATTCCCACGAGCGATCTCGTAACCAGCATCAGCTCCAAGTCGGAACTCGCCCTCAATCTCTCCTCTGATGGCTCCGAGATTACCTTCATGGGCTATGTCGCCCCGGCCAATACTCTCGATGTTTCCAACTCCAACACTCCGGCGGTGAACGATCCGACCAACCCGGTTTCCCTCACCTACCAGCGCGGCATCGGCACGGTGGACGCCAGCGGCAACGTGAGTGTCACCGCCGTGAATGCCTACAGCGGCAACAACGGTCGCGCCGCCGTGCTGGAAAACGGCAACTTCTACACCGTCGGCAATGCGGGCAACTCCGGCAGCGGCACCACCAACGCCACGTTCGACCAGCTCAGTGCGAATACCGGCGTGCAGATGATCGCCCAGGGTTCCAACGGCAACACCACCACCGTCGGCAAGTATCAAGGCAACGGCACGGGCAACAGCAACGGGGACCAATACGGCTTCTCCATTACCCAGGCTGGCTTCTCCGCCGACAAGACGGGCAAGGATGACAACTTCCGCGGCATGACCGTCTTCAACAACACCATCTACGTGACCAAAGGCAGCGGCAGCAATGGCATCAACACCGTCTATCAACTCAACCCCAATGGCGGCGGCTACGTGAATGCAGGCACCGGCGCCGGTCTCTCGACCTCGTCCACCGCGTCCAGCACCTCGATCAACATCCTACCCGGTTTCTCCACCACCTCGGCCAAGACGGGCAAGAATGCGAACGGCACCACCGGCACCGTGTATCATCCGTTTGGCCTCTGGTTTGCGAATGCGACCACGCTCTACGTCGCCGACGAAGGCGACGGCGTCTATGGCAACGCCATCAGCGGCTTTGGCGGCTTGCAGAAGTGGAGCTTCGACGGCAGCCAGTGGAACCTCGATTATACACTGACCAACGGCCTCAGCCTCGGCCAGGAATACGTGGTCTCCGGTTATCCGACCGGCCAGAACTCCGCCACCAGCAAGGATTGGGCGCCGGAAACCGACGGGCTGCGCAACATCACCGGCGTGGTCAACGCCGACGGCACGGTCACCATCTACGGCGTCACCTCGACCGTCAGCGGTTCGACCGACAACGGGGCCGATCCGAACAAGCTCGTGGCCATCACCGACACACTCGGCGACAGCACGCTCACCCAGGCCTCCGGAGAAAACTTCAGCACGCTCGAAACCGCAGCCGCCGGCCAGGTGCTGCGTGGCGTCACCTTCGCCCCGCAGGCGGTGCCGGAGCCCGGCTCCTGCGCCCTGCTGCTCGGTGCGCTTGGCAGCGTCCTCCTCAAGCGTCGCTCGCGGAACGCAAGCCGCTAAGCGCCAACCAGAATCATCACCCTCAACCCAACGAGGAATGCCCGGCCCGCAAAGGCCGGGCATTTCTTTTTCCAGATCGTCGTCTATCCCTCTGCACCTCCGTCATTGCGGTTAAAAACTACTGGGCCTTCTTGTCGAACGGCCAGTCGGAAGCGGTTTCAGTATGCTCCACCTGGCCGAGCGTGGCGGTGAGCGTGCCGTAGCCGAGTTGATCGAAGCCGCCGCTGTTGGGGCCGTAATCGCCGCCACCGCCCTCGGGCCGGGCTTTCGCCGCCATTTTTGTCACGTAGGGCGCGGAGAGTCCCTTCAGTTTTACATAGTGATTGTAAACGAGGTCCCACACCGGGCGGATCCCGCCTCGGGCCCCGTCGCTTACGACGGTTTGCGTGACCTTGTCGTTGCTGTAAGTCTTGAAGGGGACGTCCTCGCCGAGGTTGTACTTGGCCACGTACTCGCAGCCTTTGAGGAAACGATTGTCGTCGTAGCCATACAGATCGTCGCCCTGCTTCCAGGCCATTTCACAGATTGCGCCCATGATGCCGATGCCCATCAAGGTATGGCCTTGATCGCGCCCCGCTTCCTGCCACTGGCCGAGGCCGCCGGGGTGGATATAGTTCACCGTGTTGCGAATCGCGCCGTTGCCCTTGCCGTTTTTGAAGTAATTCACCGCCTCGCTGTAGAGCGGTCGCTTGTCACAGAGCACACCGATAGCCATCACCGAAGCCATGTTGCACAAATCCCAGTTTGCCCAGTAGTGATCGATGCGGGTGCCGTTGTGATGCTCGAGAAAGCCGTGGTTGATCGGGTAAAACACCGTGAGCATCATTTGCTGGAACTGTGCAAAATCCTCCGGCTTCCAGCCTTTGTAGGTGCGCATGATTTCCGCCGCATTGGCGAACTCATACCCATAAATCCCGGCCGCCAGGTCCACGTCGGTGGAGCCGCCCAGCTCTTTCAACGTGCCGCCCCATGCATTCAGAATCTCCACTGCCTTGTCCGCATAGGCGGACTGGCCGGAGATGCGCCAGCGCAGGGCACAGGCGTAGGCGGCAGCCACGTCGTTGAAGAGCAATGGGTAATTCTGCGGCTCCGTGTGTGCACGATCCTGCCCGCGCACCACTCTCGCCACCGGGCGCGGCTGGTAGTTCAATCCCGAATGCCGGTTCGCGATCAGCTTCTGCCAGCTTCCTTTCCACGGCTCGGCAAGATAATGCGTCCGCATCCGCTTGAAGTCCGCCTCGTTGTGCAGCAACCCGGGATGCACGAAAGCCCCCTCTTCTTTCGCCGTTGCCTGCAATCCTTCCACCTCACCGGGCGTCGGAGCCGGGGTTTCCGCCGCCACGGTCGGAGTCGCCTGGGCCGTGGTTTCGGCGGCTTTTTTCTCCGCCTGCGTGGCCAGATCCAGGGCCACTTTCGCCCGGTCAGGCAGATCGGTGAAACTGGTCAGAATCCGCTGGCTCGCCCCGCGATTGCTCACGGTCACAAAGTCCGGCTCGATGTTGTTCAACTCCACTTCCGTCCCGGCGGGCAGCTTGGTCGTTCCCAGCGTCTTCCCCTCAAAAACCACGGGGAATTCCAGTGGAGCCAGCAGCTTCACGGTTTTGGGCCAGTTCGCCTTGTGCTCCAGAATCCACGCCATCGGATCCACCGGAGTGGGCGTGGCGACGGGCGTCGGCGTGGGTGTGGAGGTTGGCGTCGGGGTCGGAGTGGGTGTGGGAGTCGGGGTGGGAGTCGGCGTCGGGGCGGGTGCGGGGTTCAGCCAGTCTTCCACCGCGTGAGTGAGTCGCTGCCACACCTGCTGCGGCGATTCATTGAACCGGATCATCGCATAACCAAAGGCCCCGGCTCCGACGAGGAGCAGCAGCATAAGCAGCCAGCCACAACCGCCACCTCCCTTTTTGCGTGCCTGCACACTGCCAGCCACGGCGGCGCGCCGGACGCTGCTCTTCATGCCGCCAGCTTTGGGCGGGGCGGCCGGCAAAGGAATCTGGAGTCGTTCCCCACAGGAGGGACAACTCGTTTCATACCCCTTCCATTGGTCTTCGACTTCGAGGCGGGTTTGGCAATGCGGGCAGGCAAAATTCATGGCTCTCAGCTTTGAGCAATAAGAACACCGTCCCCCCAGCTTGTTGCTTTTAAATTCAGTTACTCGTTTAAGCTGGCCTCCTTTTTTCGATAAAAGAGGCCCATTCCCTGTCCTCCCCAAGAAAATCGAGCGGTAAATCGTTTCAAGCTATAGTAAGCTCATGAAACCCCTGCCCCTTCTCCTGCTGGCCTTTCTCGGCATTACCCCGCTGCGGGCGGCGGATTCCTCCATCGCGGCAACGGCGGTCAATGCACTCGGCCTCGACCTCCTCGGCCGTGCGAACTCCAATACGCTGCTCTCGCCGTATTCCATCCAGTTCGCCCTCGCGATGACTTACGCCGGAGCCGATGGCATCACCCGGGAGGAGATGCAGAAAGTTCTCCACTACCCGGTGGATGATGTGTCTCTGAACGATTCGTTTCACACGCTCGACAGCCAACTGGAGGACATGGTGAAAACCGCCGCCACAGCCCCTGCTCAGGCCGATCCGGTGACCTTGAACCTCGCCAACCGCCTCTTTGGACAGCAGGGGCTTTCGTTTCGTCCCTCGTTTCTTGCCTTGGTGCAGCGTTCGTATTCCGCGCCGATGGAACTGGTGAATTTCGCCACCTCCTCCGAAGCCGCCCGCCAGCACATCAATGACTGGGTCTCCACCCAGACCTGCGATCGCATCCAGGATTTGATTCCCTCCGGCGGCGTGGATGGAGATACCGCGCTCGTGCTGGTCAACGCCGTTTATTTCAAGGCCGCATGGACGAGCCAGTTTCAAGCCGACAATACCGAGCCCCGGCCTTTTCATTTCACGCCGGCCGATTCGGACAAAGTGCCCACGATGCGCGCCAAAGTGACATGCGGCTTTGCCCATCGCGACGGCTATACGGCGCTCGGTCTCGATTATGCGAATTCCGATCTGCAATTTCTCATCCTGCTCCCCGATGCCGTCGATGGCCTGCCCGCACTGGAAGCAAAGCTCACCCCGGCGCTGCTGGCGGGCAATGCACAACTGGAGCCGCGACAACTGATTCTGGAACTGCCGAAGTTCAAACTCAAACCTCCGACCATGGAGCTCACGACCGCGCTCAAAGCGCTCGGCATGAAAACCGCCTTCGATCCCGGCAAAGCCAATTTCGACAAGATGAGCGAAGCGAAAGGGCTGCTTTCCATCAGCCATATTTTTCACAAGACCTTCCTCGATCTCAACGAAAACGGCACCGAGGCCGCCGCCGCCACCGCAGTGGTAATGACGTTGCGAGCCCTCGCCCGCAATCCCCCCGAGCCGCCGGAGTTTCATGTGGATCATCCCTTTCTCTTCGCGATCCAGGACCGGCGCAGCGGGGTTTGTCTCTTTTTGGGATGTCTTGCTGATCCGCGGTGAATACCGATGAGATCTTGAAAAGGCATACCTAAGAGCACATTTTTATGCATGCGAATCACGGTAGAAATTGATCCTGCATTACTTGCCAGGGCCAGCGAATACACGGGCGAGACGAGCAAGACTGCTCTTGTTCGCATCGGTTTGCTGGCGCTGATCGAGCGCGAAGCATCTCGTCGGCTTTCCGACTTGGGAGGCACAATGCCATCGTTTAAAGTCCCTTCCCACAAACGATTCACGGCCGGGCCGTCGTAAACAAGCGGCGCAAACATCTCCTCTGCGTCTCCGCGGCTCTGCGTGAGCCTCAATGCCCCGCGCCTTTGCGCAATGAGACCCGGCCGAGAATCGAGAGCATCAACAGGCCGCCGACAATTCCGAAAGGGGCCATGAAGTAGAAGTAGTAGTCCCAGCTTTTGTCGAGCAGCCGGCCGAGGAAATAGCCGGCGAGGCTGCCGCCGAAGTATTGGAAGGAATCAATGACGCCCGAGGCGAAGCCGGCCATCTTGCGGCCGCCGATATCCATGGCGGCGGCGGTGCCGAGGATGGAGTGGGTGGAGTTCGCAGTAAGGGAGATGAGCACGAGGAACAGCACGGCGGAGTTGGCGGTGTGGAACTGGGCGGCAGTGAGGATCACCGCCGTTTCGAGAAAATACAGGAAAGCGGCGACGGGCGCGCGGCGGCCCTTGAAGACGGTATCGGAAAGATAGCCCGAGACCAGCGAACCGAACGAGGCGACGAATGGAATGAGAAAGCCGACGAGCTGGAATTTGCCCGAATCGAGCGACACGCTGTAAACATCCTGCAACAGGCGCGGGAACCACTGGTCGATCCCCTGTCGCACCGCCCCGGTGCAGGCGTAGGCTCCGGCGACGACCCAGATCACGGGGTTGGTCACAATCGCCGCGAGCACCACCCCGACCCCGGCGGTGACGCTGCCATCGTCGTCGTCCTCATGCCGGATGACGCCGAACCAGCCTGCGTCTTCGGGGGTTGGCTTCACAAAGATGGCCACGCCGATGGCCACCACCGCGGCAATCCCCGCCGGCACCCAGAACAGCATGCGCCAGTGCTGCGGCGGCACGTGCCACATGCCCAAAAAAGTGAAGCCCACGAGCAGACTCGGCCCCAGCTTGAAAATGCCGAACCGGCCGAGGTTGATCATGAAACCGAAGATGCCGGCAAACCGGCCGCGTTCGCGGGGGGCGAACCAGGCGGAGTTCATCTTCACCATGCCCGGTGCGCCGAAAGCCTGCAGGTAGCCATCAAGGCCGCGAATCAGCATGAAGAGCCAGAGCAGGCCGACAAAGGAGGCTGCGCCGAAGGCGATATTCATGATGATAGTCCCCGCCGCGCCGATCAACATCGCCTTCTTGCCCCCAATTCGATCCGTTAACAGGCCGTTAATGATCTGACCGAAAGCATAGGCCAGGGCCACGGTGGTGACGATGGTGCCCATCTGGGCCTTGTTGAAGTGGAACTCATCCGCAATCGCCTTGTTCGCGATCGGGAAATTATAACGGCACAAATAGAACGAGGTATAGAGAAGCCCTATGAATCCCCAGTTCAGGCCGCGACGTGGACGATATCCCGGCGGATGCGCGGGAAAAGACGGGGCTGAGACTGCTTGCATTGTTCATCCATACACATGTCACCCTGACCCTAAAAGGCTTTTGTAACCAAATTGTAACATTCCCCGCCCCCTTCTCTGTCCAAGGATTTCGGGAGGGTAATGGTTTTGCGGGTTCGGCGTCCCGTTGGACTTGCCACGGGGCGCTTCCCTGTTACGCTCTGCCGCGTAATTTCCCGGGCATCATGATTTCTGTTTCTATTCAGGGTCTCACCAAACGTTTTGGCACCAACGTCGCGCTGGACCGTCTCGACCTCGAAATCGAACCGGGCGAAATCTTCTTCCTCCTCGGCCCGAGCGGCTGCGGCAAGACGACGCTCCTGCGCTCCATCGCCGGCTTTTATCTCCCGGAAGAAGGTTCGATCCGCTTCGGCAGCGAAGATGTCACCCGCACCCCGCCGCACCTGCGCAATACGGGCATGATGTTCCAGAGCTACGCGCTGTGGCCGCACATGACGGTGGCGCAGAACGTGGCCTTCGGCCTGGAGGAGCGCAAAGTGCCGAAAGCCGAAAGCGAAAAGCGCGTGGCCGAGGCGCTGGAATCGGTGAAAATGGGGCACGTGGCCGGACGCAAGATTGCCCAGCTTTCCGGTGGCCAGCAGCAGCGCATCGCCCTGGCCCGCGCACTGGTCATCCGCCCGCGCTGCCTGCTGCGCGACGAGCCGCTTTCCAATCTCGATGCCAGGCTGCGCCTGGAAATGCGCACCGAGATTCGCCGCGTATGCAAGGAGTTCCATCTCACCGCGATCTATGTGACCCACGACCAGAAGGAGTCGCTTTCCATCGCCGACCGCATGGCGGTGCTCGATGGCGGGCGCATCCAGCAGGTGGGCACGCCGCGCGAGGTCTATCGGCGCCCCACCTCGAAACTGGTGGCGGACTTCATCGGTGAAACGGATTTCATCCCCGGCAAGGTGCTGTCGGTGGCCGACGGGCAGGCCCGGGTGGCGACCGCAGGCGGTGAGTTTGCCGGGATCGTCACCAAGCCCGGCTGGACGCCGCAAGCGGGCGAAGCGGTGACGCTCTCAATCCGCCCCGAGAGCTGGAAGCTGCGCGAAGCCCCGGCGGCGGAGAACAGCGTGGCGGGGCGCATTGCGGACAGCATCTACCTCGGCGAGGTGGCGCAATACCAGTTCCAGACGGCGGCGGAGGCGCTCAAGATTTTCGAGCTCAACCCGCGCTTCGACGAAGCGGGTCGTGATCGGGAACTGTATGCCACGGCCCGACCGGACGACGTGATCGTGCTGCCCAACTGACGCCGCGCCATGCTGTCCTTCGCCAAAAATCTGCCGGTCCTGATTCCCCTCGCGCTGGTGCTGGCGCTCCCCTTTGCCCTCAAGCCGAAGCACGACGAACGGCTCACCCCCGCCGACGAAACGCTGGTGATCGTTTCCCCGCACAACGAGGCGATCCGCCACGAATTCGCCGCCGCCTTTGCCAGATATGAAAAGGCGAAGACCGGCAAAACCGTGCGGGTGGACTGGCGGACGCCGGGCGGCACGACCGAGATTTCACGTTATCTGGCCTCCCAATACCTCGGCGCGTTTTCCTATTACTGGACGCACGATCTGCACCGGGCGTGGAACTCCGACCTCGCCGGGGCCTTCGACAATCCCAAGCTCACCCCGGCGGCCGATCCGGCCCAGGACACGCCGGGGCAGGCGGCGCGACGCGCCTTTCTCGATTCCAACGTCAGCGGGGGGCTCGACCTCTTTTTTGGCGGCGGCAGCTTCGACTTCAGCGCCCAGGCAGGTGCGGGGCGGCTGGTGGATTGCGGGGTGATTGCGAAGCACCCCGAGCTTTTCAATGACCAGGCAATCCCCGCGCAGCTCGGCGGGGAACAATACTGGGACCCCAAAGGCCGCTGGATCGGCACGGTGCTCTCGGCCTTCGGCATTTGCTGGGAAAATGACGCGATGGCCCGGCTCGGGATCACGCCGCCCAAGGAATGGGCCGATCTGGCCAATCCGAAATACCTGGGACAGATCGGGCTTTCCAACCCGACGCTGAGCGGTTCCGCCGCCAAGGCGTATGAAATGCTGATCCAGCAGCAAATGCAGCAGGCCCCGACGCCCGCCGAGGGGTGGACCAACGCCATGCGCCTGCTGCAAAAGATCGGGGCCAACGCCCGCTACTTTACCGATGCCGGCCAGACGGTCGCTCTCGACGTGACGAATGGCGATGTTTCCGCAGGCATGACGATTGATTTCTTCGGTCGCTTCCAGAGTGAAGCCGTGCGAAAACCGGATGGCACTTCCCGGGTGGGCTATGTAACTCCGGCCGGCGGCTCCTCTTATGGAGTGGACCCGATTGGACTCTTGAGGGGGGCCCCCCATCAGCAACTGGCGGTAGATTTCATCGAGTTTGTTCTCTCGCTGGAAGGGCAAAAACTGTGGGACTACAAGCTGGGCTCGCCCGGGGGCCCGGAAAAGTATGCGTTGCGGCGGCTTCCGATCCGCCCGGAAATGTATCAGCCCCAATATCGCCAATACTTTGCCGACCCGGAGATCAATCCCTACGAAGAGGCGGGCAAGTTTGTTTACCATGGAGAATGGACCGGGCCGCTCTTTCGTCCGCTGAGCTTCATCGTGCGGGTCATGTGCATCGATACCAGCGTGGAACTGCGCGACGCGTGGGCGGCGCTAATCAAGGCGGGTTTTCCGCCCGAAGCGACGGCGGCTTTCTCGGATGTTTCTGCCGTGGATTTTGCGGCGGCCAATACGGTCATCAGGACCACCCTCTCGTCGCCGGACAAGATCCAACAGGTTCGCCTTGCGAAAGCGCTCTCCGATCATTTTCGGGCCCAATACCGCCAGGCCCGGGAACTAGCCCAGGAGGGCAAATGATGCCATGACCCGCACCCTTTCATTTCTCATCTACGTGCTCACGGCCGCATTCTTCGGCTGTTTCCTGCTCTGGCCGATCGGGCAGACGGTTTCCGGGGCGTTTCTGGATGCGAGCAATCACTTTACGTGGAACTACATCGGCGAGGTCTTTCAGAACCAGATCTATCTGGAGGGGCTTTGGAACAGCCTGCTCATGGGGCTGGGCAGCACGACGCTGGCGATTCTGATTGCGGTCCCCCTCGCCTTTCTCTCCGACCGCTTCGATTTCCCGGGCAAGAAGTGGTTTTCTTCACTGATTCTGGTCCCGATGATCCTCCCCCCCTTCGTGGGAGCGATCGGGGTGAAGCAAATCTTCGGACAATACGGAGCGTTCAATGCCCTGTTGATCAAACTGGGAATTCTCGCCCAGGGAGGGGCGATTGACTGGCTGGGGCAGGGGCGGCTCTGGAGCATCATCGTTCTCACCGCGCTGAGCCTCTACCCGATCCTCTACCTCAACGTGGTGGCGGCGCTGGCTAATGTGGACCCTGCCCTGGAGGAAGCAGCCGAGAACTTGGGCTGCACCGGACTCCGCAAACATCTCAAGATCACCCTCCCCCTCATCATGCCCGGCCTTTTCGCGGGGGGGACCATTGTTTTCATCTGGGCATTCACCGAATTGGGGGTCCCCCTCATTTTCGATTTCTCGCGAATTACCTCGGTACAGATTTTCAACGGCGTGAAGGAAATCGCGGGGAACCCCTTCCCTTATGCACTGGTCGTGGTCATGCTGGCTTTCTCGGCCCTGCTTTACTCGGGCAGCAAGTGGTTTTTTGGCCGTCACAACTATGCGATGATGGCCAAGGCGACCAGCCAGGGGGGAGCTCGCAAGCCGGGAAAGATCATGTCCATGATCTGTGTCGCCGCCTTCAGTCTGGTGACCTTTCTGGCCATCCTCCCCCACCTTGGGGTGGTGCTGGTCTCGTTCTCCAACGACTGGTATCGCAGCGTGCTGCCGCAGAGCTGGACGCTCGATCACTACCAGGCCGCGCTGGGGCATGCGCTGACCGTTCCTTCCATCGCCAACAGCCTCAAATACGCGGCGGCGGCCACCGTGTTTGATCTCCTGCTGGGCATCGGCATTGCCTACGTGGTCGTGCGCAGCAATGTGCCGGGACGGGGCATTTTTGATGCGCTTTCGATGCTCCCGCTGGCGGTGCCGGGTCTCGTGCTTGCCTTCGGTTATATCTCCATGACGCAACCGGGGCATTTCTTTGCCTTTCTCAATCCCACCGACAACCCCACGGCACTGCTGATCATCGCCTACAGCGTGCGGCGCCTGCCTTATATCGTCCGCAGTGCGGTCGCGGGACTCCAGCAGACGAGCAGCACCCTGGAAGAGGCGGCGCAGAACCTGGGAGCCTCGCCCTTCCGGGCGATTCGCAAGATCACCCTGCCGCTCATCACCGCGAACCTGCTGGCGGGCGGACTGCTTGCCTTCGCCTTTGCGATGCTGGAGGTTTCCGATTCCCTGCTCCTCGCGCAGAAGCAGGAGTTTTTCCCGATCACCAAGGCGATCTACGAGCTCTTCCAGCTCCTGGGGGAGGGCCGTTACGTGGCAGCAGCGCTCGGGGTGTGGGCGATGGCCTTCCTCGCAATCACGATCCTCGCTGCGACCAAATCGCTCGGAAAGCGGCTTGGAGCATTGTTTCGAGTGTAATCCCTTGGGAATGGGAGGCATCTGATTGAGGCTCCCAAAGTTCGTTCCGGCGAGGACGCCGGAACCAGCACGCGGGGACACGTGCGCTCCCCAAAACGCTGGCGCGACAATTGGGGTTGATTGATTTATCCATCGATCCTCAGAAAGGCATGCCTCAAGTTTCCTGCTCTGTAGAAACGATGAGCCTGGTGGAGAAAAATCCAAGCCATAGCGACAGTCGATGACCGTCGCGGTTTTTCCATGGATTATTCACTCTTGCGACGGTCATAGACCGTCGCTACCGCCAAAATGCTCTCTATTTCCTGCGGTCGTGTAACCTTCTCGCGCCCAGACTCGTCTTGCCTGATGAATATGAAAACCTTCTCTTTCACCAAGTGGGCCGTCGTCGCGGTGGCGGTTACCGTTCTATCCGGCACGATTTACAGCTTTGCGGCCACCGGCAATGATTCCACCGGCCCGGCGCGCGAACGCATCCGCGCCGCTTTGAAATCACTCGACCTGAGCGACAGCCAGCGCACGCAGGTGCGCTCGGTCTTCAAAGAAAACGGGCCGACGCTTCAGCCGCTGGTGAAGCAACTCGTGGCCGAGCGGCGCACCTTGCGGGGAATCATCCAGACCGTTCCGGTGGATGAAGCGGCCATTCGCGCCGAGGCGGCCAAGGTGGCCACCATCGAGGCCGATCTGGACGTGCAACGGGCACAGGTTTCCCAGTCGATCCAAAAAATCCTGACCCCCGAGCAGGGGCAAAAGTTTCGCGAACTCCAGAGTAAATTCGATGAACGCGTGGATGCCGGTCTCGGCCGGTTTGCAAAATGGTCCGCCCAACCGTAAACAAGCGCTCGTGCCACTCGAAGCGCCGTCCGATGAAAGCCTCGTCGCCGCCACCCTCGCTGGCGATGAGGGGGCGTTCTCCGAACTCGTCGCCCGGCACAAGAGCAAGATCCTCGGGATGGCGGCGCGCTTTGCCCGCAACCATGCGGATCTCGACGATCTCGGCCAGGAAATCTTCCTGCGGGCCTACCGGAACCTGGCGAAATACCAGGCGATCGCCCCGTTTGAACACTGGCTCTCCCGGCTGGCCATCCGCATGTGCTACGACTTCCTGCGCAAGCACCGGCGCGACCCGGTGGCGCTCGAAGACTGGGACGGGGCCGCACCCGCCGATCACCACCGACAAACCGCCGAAGTCGTCCATACTGCCATGCGCCGGCTCAACCCCGAGGAACGGCTCGTGATTACCCTGCTCGAACTCGAGGACAGAACCGTGCGCGAGGTCGCCGAGGCCACCGGCTGGAGCGAGCCCAACGTAAAAGTGCGCGCCTTCCGCGCCCGCCAGGCCTTAAAAGCGATTCTGGAAAGAGAGGAAAAGATTTGAAAACCCCGCGTCATCAGCCCAAGAAGACATCCGACGTGAACGACGACCGCCTCAACGAAATGCTGCGCGCCGCCCGCGAGGCGAGGCCGGAGACGAGCCGCGTGGAGTATGGCTTTGAAACGCGCCTGATGGCCCGCTTGCTGGAGGAACGCCAGGCCAGCCGCCAGCCGTGGTATGCCGCGGCCTGGAAACTGGGCCCGGCTTTTGCCGCGATCACCCTCGGACTGGGGGTGTGGACCTGGGTTTCACCGCCGGATCTCTCGGGCCATCTGACCCAATTCTCGGAGACGGCGCAGGTGACAGGAATGTTTACCGGAGAACAGCCATGAGCCAGTGGAAATCCATCCTCGCCGTGGGTGTGATCTTCATCCTCGGGCTGGCCTGCGGCTCGCTGCTGACCGTGCGGGTGATTGATCACAAGTTACAAACCGTCGTCCGCAGCGGCCCGGAGGGAGTGCGAGCGCTCGTGCTGCAACGGCTTACCCGGCAACTGCGCCTCACCCCCGACCAGCGGGAGAAGGTGCAGGCGATCACCGGGAAGACGTTGCTCCAGTTGCAAGCCTCGCGTCGGAAGATTGCCCCGGAGATCAACCAGACCATGGAAACGGCCCTTTCGGAAATCCGGGCGATTCTCAATCCTGAGCAAATTCGCAAATTAGACGAAATGGCAGAGCGGAGGAGGATCTTCTGGCAAGCCCCAGATCAAGGAAGTCAGCCTGCACCCACTCCGGGGATATAAATTAGGATTAATTTGATAAATAGTTATTTTCCTAATTACTTACAATTAGATATACCGGTATTTTACAGAGGAAAATAAGGGCGAAATGGCGCATAAAAAAACGGGATCACTGCTGCTCCATTTTCTCTGATGGATGAGCCTATCATGTTCATTTGAGGGGGGTTTTATAGACCTGTCTTCCTGAGGGTTAAACATTAACCACCTTTAGCTTTGCCATGGCATGAAAACCGCTTCGGTAGAGGTGGTGGTGGATCACGTAGTGGCGTTGGTTTGCATACACTTCTAAAAATATCGACTGAAAAACTAAAGCGTATGGAGGAGGCCCCTATTATGATTGATCTCGAAGCTTTCGAGGAAAAGATGATGATGAGCGAAGAGCGCTATCGGCAGATTTTCGAAAAGAGCCCCACGCCCATGTGGGTCTATGACGAAGACAGCCTTGCCTTTCTCGCGGTCAACCATGCGGCCTGCCGCCAGTATGGCTACAGCCGGGAGGAGTTTCTGACCCTGACGATTGAGCAAATCCGCGGTCCCGAGGAGATCGAGGCGTTGCACCAGGCGCTGGACAATCTGGAAGAAGGGCTCCCATTTCAGCGGGAGTGGAAGCATCGCAGAAAGGACGGCTCGGAAATTCTGGTCGAGATCACCTCGGAAAACATCGTCCTGGAAGGCCATCGGTCGCGGCTGGTGCAGGCGATGGACATTACCGAGAAAAAGCAGATGGAGGAGCAATTCCTCCGCTCGCAACGGCTGGAAAGCATCGGCATGCTGGCGGGCGGGATCGCCCATGATCTAAACAACATCCTTTCCCCGCTCATGATGTGCGTGGAGGTGCTGCGCCAGAAGCTCACCGACGAGGATTCCCACGAAATGATCGAAGCGCTGGAAACCAGCGCCCAGCGCGGCTCGGAAATGGTGAAACAGATTCTGTCCTTTTCCCGCGGGATGGAAGGCAAGCGGGTGCTCGTCCAGCCACCGCACCTGTTTCGCGAGATCAACCGCTTCCTGCGCGAGACTTTTCCCAAAAGCATCGAGTACCGCACCATTATCGCGGAAGACGCGCCGTCCCTGATGGCGGATGCGACCCAGCTCCAGCAGGTATTGCTCAACCTTTGCGTGAATGCCCGCGATGCGATGGAAGAGGGGGGGACGCTCACCCTGCAAGCCCGCGAGTTTCACCTCACTGCGGAAAATGCCGCCCTCGCGCCCAAGCTGATGCCCGGCCACTATGCCGTGCTGGAAGTCACGGATACCGGCCCGGGTATGACGGAGGAGGTGCTTTCAAAAATCTTCGACCCCTTCTTTACCACCAAGGAAATCGGCAAAGGCACCGGCCTGGGCCTCTCCACCTGCAACGCCATCGTCAAAAACCATGGCGGGCAGATCGTGGTGGACAGCCAGCCGGGACGCGGCACCACATTCCGCGTCTATCTCCCGGCCGAAACGGTCAGGCTCGAAGCACCCGTGACGGGAGCGGAAAAGCTTTCCCGCGGCCATGGCGAACTGGTCTTGATCGTCGATGACGAGCTTTCGATCCGTCAGATCAGCCAGCAGACGCTGGAAGCCTTTGGCTACAAGGTGCTCACCGCAGAAACCGGGGTGGACGCCGTCGCCACCATCGCCCAAAGTACGGAAAGAGTGCGGGTGGTGATCATCGATCTGCTCATGCCCGAGATGGACGGCATGGCCACCAACGAAGCGTTGCGCGAGTTCGATCCTGAATTGAAGATCATCGCCACCAGTGGCATGGTCGGTTCCGACGAAATCGCCCCCGAGCAGCATTTCGACTCGTTCCTCTACAAGCCATTCACGGCGACCACCCTGCTCACGATGATTCACGATGTGCTGCACTCCGATCCCTCCAAGAACTGATCAGATTGGCACACCTCTAAAATGAAGGTTTCAAGGGAGTATTCATCCCTTGATCAGTCTCAATGTCGAAATGCAGAGCTGCCCACTTCAGTTTCAGAATTGCTCTCTTCTGCACTTAACGATCTTTTTCCTACCCGCCATTTGTGGTTAACGAAATGAACAGCCAGAGTCTTTCCATTTACAAGTGCATAGGCCTGACCTTTCACAACCTTTTTAGGGCACCACTCCAAATTTAAGAGTAGATAGTATTTCCTTTCTCTGAGATCAAGACATTCATCAAAAATACCATCACCATCTATGTCCGCATAAGCGGATGTCCATGTATTGGAATCATATCCAAAATATCGAACTGTATCATTTTTTTGAAAATTCAATCTTGAATTTGATTTATAAAAAATAACCTCGTCCCCACCTGCTTTAGCATCCCAAACTAGCCGATGCGCGCAACCACAAAACACTACCGGAATGATTATAAATAAATATTTCATTACTGTAAATTAAAGGCACATTTTGGCCTGAAAAGCTTGAAGCTTATTAATTATTTTTTGGGTTTTCTGCGCTTCCGGGCTTCCCAGTGGATCAACGAAATCAGCCGAATCTGATGATGCACAATTAGTCAATTGAGTTTGCTCCTATCGGATTGCCAAGCCAAGTGAATTACAACCACCAAATACTTGAAGCACAGCAGTAGCTTCACTATAAGGAACCGCATAGGTAGCTGCGCTCCAATATGGAGTATTCTGAAATTTATTCAAAGCGTCGATAATCTTATCATTTCCTTTACCGAATGCATTACTAATACAATTACATAAATCATTCCAAACATTAGTCCCGTTAGGGTCAAGTGACGACATAGGACCATTTTCACAATACCCATACAAATCTACATCTCCGCTTTTGAAACGTATCGGATCCACCTGCAAAAACTTCCCCAGAGTCGGCGAATAAATCCGGTTCCGGTAGTCATATACTGGCATGCTCGCAGCATCCGGCACGCTCACATCACCAAACCACTCCCGGCCAGTGAACAGGAATCGGTTCCCCCACGCACTGTGTGCGATCACCGTCCCGCCAGAGTTATAAATCACCGGTGCCCCATACACATCATACTTGTAGCGTTCCATCACATTCCCGCTCGTGTTCGTCAGAGCCACCGTGCTCCTCAATGCATCCTGGTGGTAATACGTCTTCAAGCCCGTATTCACATCAATCCGGCACAGCAACTCGTCCACCTGGGGCCCGTAGATGGAGTAACTTTCCACGCTCGCATCATCGCTATACCACTCCTCCACCAAGTTCCACCCATCATACACCTTCATGTCACCAGAGAGGGGCGGCATCAAAACCCCTCTTCCCAGCACCCGGTTCCGCCCATCGTAGAGCACATCCTCCCCACCCATATTCGTCACCGGCCGGCTCTCGGAATCATACACCACCGGCCACCCTTCCACCGGGGTGAGCAGGTTTCCATTCCCATCGTAATCCAGGCTCGTATAGCTCGTTGCGGCGGTGTACTGGTTCTGGCTGTTGGTCGTATAGCTGGCTGGCTGCAACGGGCTGCTCGCGCTGTCGGTCACCGTATTCCGGTTGCCCACCGCATCGTAAGCATAGCCCACGCTTCGCCCGCTCGCGTAGCTCACCCCCGTCACCTGGTCCACCGCATCATAGCCGTAGCCATCCGTCCCCGTCGTTCCCCCATTGAGGGTTTCCCCACGGCTGGTTCGATCGTTCACACTGTTATAGGCGTAATCATACTTTGCAAAGCTGGTGCTGCCCTTCTTGTGATCCAAGGTGGTCAGGCGGTTGGCATCATCATAGGTGTAATTCGCCGCCGTTCCATTCTCCAAGCTCTTGGTCAGCCGGTTCCCATTCAAATCGTAGGTGAAAGTAGCCAGCGCGCTACTGCCTCCTGCGGTGATGGACGATACCTGATTGCGGGCCGTATAGCCATAGGTCAACGCATAGACCACGTTGTCATTCGCATCATAAACACTCATCCCCGAACGGTTCCCGTCGGAGTCGTAGCTGTAAGTCACCCCCGGAATATCCGGCGCATAGGCCACACTTGAACCGACGTCTTGATGCTCCGCCGTCAGTTCGTTCGCACCATCGTAGCTGTAACTCAGCGTGCTGCTGGCGTTGCTGACAATGCCCAATCGCCCGGCGTTGTCGTAAGTTCGCGTCCGGCTGGGTGAGAGCGGGATGTCCGTCACCCCATTGGCATTCCAGCTTTCTCCGGTAAGCCGGTTCCGATTGTCGTAGGTGCAGGTTTTGATTTGCCCCGTGCGGCTGGTGTAGGTCGCCATGTTGCCCACCGCGTCATACGTCCAATCCTCATGGCTGCCCCCCCGGGTAGGCCATCTGCGTTTTCCGTTCCATCAGGTCATAGGTGAACGTGTAGGGGTTGCTTTTCGCATCGGTGAGCGTGGCCATATTTCCTTCTCCATCGAAGGTAAAGGTCGTGACCTGGCTCTTGCGATCGGTGATCGTGAGCACGCGGTTCATCGCATCGTAGGTCTTGGTGGCGCCCCCGCTATCAGGCCAAGTTTCTGTGACTGTACTGCCGACATTGTTGTAAATCCAGCTCGTCGTGTGGCTCAACGGGTCAATACAGCTTTGCCCTCTCTGCTTTCAGTGCTTTCAGAGATCGTCGATGGCACTGCCTATTACATAATTATTCATCCTTTCGAGATTTTTCAGCTAATGAAATCTCACAATCAAATTCTGATAATATCTTTTTAATGTCATCCACTGCCAGTTTGTCGCGTTTTGTAAGATAAAATTTATATTTACATGCCTCCTTAATGAAGAGATGGATTTTTACACCTAAAATAAAGCAAAGTTCCCCCAATTCAATCGGGTCAGTCGGAATTATTATTATCTTTTTGCGAACTTCCAGCTTATCTTCATTATTTGCTTTTCCAAAAGGATCATACCTAATCCATTTAGTAGAATCATCGGTTTTTGTTTTTTTGATTTTCATTTAGTGTTTATAAATGCATTTCGAATGCGTCCCTTAAATTCTGGCAACCTTGCGAAAATATCGAAGGATTGTTACACAAGCAACCTTGATTCATCATGTCCACCGCAACATTCCTCGCTCCGTCCAAATCTCCCTCATTTCCGTCACCATGTGATATTCCCCACACAAAACAGATATACATAGTGCCTGTCTGCGAGCCGCACCCGTATGCGCTCCAATATGGTTGACCAATTCCATAAAGGCCTTTAGGATCTGTATAATCAGTTGGAGAATTCTTCACATATCTATAAAGATTCGTGTCTTTACTGTAAAATCCAATCGGATCTGTTTGAAGAAAACGCCCTAATTGGGAGGAATAGTTGCGATATCGGTAGTCATAAATAGAGGTCAGGAAACACCCCAACCATTCGCGCCCAGTAAACAAAAAACGATTTCCATATTCATTGCCATTAATAGTAGCACCCGAGGAATTATAAATAGTAGCAGCACCATAAACATCATAACCCATGTGACTAATTACATTACCGGCATCATTCGTTGTTGCAACAACGCTATGCAATGCATCTTGATGATAATATATAACGTTGTCGTCGGTAACTTTATACAATAGCTCATCAGGCTCTGGACCATAAATATAACGCGCTTGTTCTACCTCATTTCCATCGTACTCCTCGACCAAATTCCATCCATCGTAAACATTGACACGAAATAAATAATTACCATTATATGGACCATCGTCAACAATTCTACGATTCCTCGCATCATAAAGATAATTTGTAAAAGCCCCAACACCTCCACTTACTACCTGTTGACTCATAATCATGCGCCCATTTGAATCATATAGATATTGAGTCGCTGCACCCGTTTGCGTTAAGTTTCCGTCATTGTCGTAGGAAAAATTTCCTATATTAGAAACACTGGTGTATTCATTAAGAGAGTCCAGGAGAGTATAAGTGGTAGTAGATGAACCATCTGTCAGCGCATTCCGATTTCCAACAGCATCATATGCGTATGATACATTTCGACCACTGGAATAACTAACATTTGTAATTTGATCTACTGCATCACAGGCATAGCTATCTGTAGCCGCACTTCCACCATTCAAACTTTCTGTGCGACTCCTCCGATCATTCAAACTATTATAAGTATAATCGTATTTTGCAAAACTAGCCATACCTTTCCTGTTATCCAAATCGATCAATCGATTTGCATCATCATAAGCATAATTTACATAAGTGCCATTTTTAAGTATTTTTGAACTGCGATTACCATTCAAATCGTAAGTATAAGTAGCCAACGGCCCACCATTTCCATATGTTATACTAGCAACCTGGTTGCGAGCGGTATAGGTATAGATCACCGAATCATCACTAGGATCTTGACCGTTAGGATAGTTAACACTTGCGCGATTTCCATCGGCATCATATGTATAGCTAATCGGAGCCATTTCCGACCAACTTCCTACGCTTTGAACTTGAGATTCAGTAGTAAGTTCACCTGCGGAATCATAGCTGTAATTGCAAATACTATTCGCATTAGCAAGGCTAGTAACATGACTAACCGCGTCATATCCAACTGCAACTGCGGATGGAATTGCTATTGTATTAACAAAGTGCCTATTCCAACTTTCACCAGTCAGTCGATTGCGATTATCATAAGCGCAAGTCTTGATTTGTCCAGCGCGAGTTGCATATGTTATATTATTTCCAACAGCATCATACGTCCAATCTTCATGGCTGCCATTAGGGTAAATTAATTTTGTTTGACGGGCACATAAATCATACACATAAGAATATACAGCACCCATAGCATCTGTTAAACTAGCAATACGCCCCTCCGGATTGTAAGTAAAACTTTTAATTTGATTTAAAGGGTCAGTAACCGTGGCCACTCGATTCATAACATCATAGGTTTTAGTAATAACCCCACCGTCAGGGCGAGTCTCTGTAAGGAGATTTCCGGTATTATCATATGTCCAGCTTGTCGTATGACCTAAGGGATCAACGGCACTTGCTTTTCGGTGGATTAAATCGTAGTTTGTGCTCCATGTTTTGCCGCGCGGATCTGTAACGACAGTGAGGTCACCCACATTATTCCAAGTATAATGAGTCGTTGCAGCATCGCTAGTTCCTGCACCTTTCGTTTCACTAGTACGTTTTTGACTGAGATCATAGGTATATTGCGTAATCTTTCCCGATGGAGAAATTATTTTTGTTACCGTACTATTATAACTACATGATGTGCATCCTGGATTAAGCCCATATTCGTAATTTGTAACCCTTCCAAGCGAATCAGTTGCAGTAGAAACTCGATTGTATTCATCGTAAGTCCAACTTTTGGCATGCCCTAATTCATCAGTTTGAGTAAGCCTATTTCCAAAACTATCGTACGTAACACTAACCGTTGTGCCATCAGGATTTGTTTTAGTGAGAGCACGCCCACGTCAATTATAAGTATAGGCCGTGATATTATTTCTGCCATCTTTAATGCTGGCAATAAGTCCACTGGCTGTATAAAGATATGTCGTCACATTTCCCATTGGATCGGTTAGCGTTTTCAAATCACCTATAATCCCTCCTGTGTCGCCTATAGCATAATAAGTATATTGTTCCGTTCCACCATTTCGTCGAAGGTGCGTCAGTGGTTGGCCGTAAATATTATATGTCCACGATTCATAAGTCCCATCTGGGTAATCTTTTCGAGTTAACCAACTATTCGTATCGCGCGTGAAAGTTATTTCATGACCGTTTTCATCTGTTGCTGTTAATATAAATCCCTTACTATTATACGTATAACTTTGGGTGTGGCTGAGAGCATCTGTCTGAGAAAGAATCCGCCCCGCGTAATCTCTTGTATAAGTTGTAACAGCGCCCGATCCCACTTCTGTTTTGCTCGAAATATATCCATAGCCATCGCTATCGCGAGTGTAATCACTTTCTCTTCCTGCTGCGTCTGTTTGTGACGCCTCCAAGCCATTCGCGTAGCTAAAAGCTGGGTTACCACTATCTCCATTTACAATTGTTGGATTTGGACCTCCCCCGTATGGCAATGACACAATTAATTGATTCGTTAACAAATTATGCTCTTCGAGAATAGTTCCAGTTACCAAGTATGGACCACTTCCATAATCAAAAACTGCGTTGTAATTATAAACATATTTCATCTGAGACCCCGAGCCGAGATAAGTTGGATCACTGGCAGTTTGCAATAAAGGCCGCGCAGCAGAATCCGATGGATCGGCAGTTACATAGGTATATGCAGCTGATTCCCCTCCTGGGTAATTTACATTACTCAAAACGAAATGCCCCGTACTAGCCCATGTTGAGTAGTTATAAGTGACTGTTCGTCCATCACTTGTCACCACACTTGCAATACGAGATACTCCATCACTACCGTTTTCATATGTAACTTGCAAATACCGCCCAAAGCAATTAGTTATTTGAATTAAACGCCAGCTTGAATCATAGCTGCAATCCCAATATAATCCCTGTCCGTCACGCTCCTCAAGCAAGGCAAATTTTGGTGAAGAATAACGTTTAAAATCATACTCCCTGCCTGTTGGAGATATTAGAGTATATCCCACTATTGAACCTGCCCATCGATAAAGTCGGTCGCCATTATCTGCTGCTGGAGCTAGTTGCGTTCCTGAAGTATCGGTAGCGTGAAAATTATAATCATTTCCATCTGGATAACGTACCTTAATATCAAAATAACCGTAAGTTTTTGTTGAAAGTTGGCGCATCTCATAATCCCAATTGTATTGCCAAGTTTGCTTATATCCTAATTGCCAATAAGGATCATTGAAATCAGTTGTTCGACTATAGTAAAATCGAGAAAACGCTATTGGCGCTGCCCCAAAAGTAGTAATATCTTGAACATTTCGGTGGAGATTAGCCCGATAGGGATCAATAGGATTGACACCTACTTGACAATCCGGGCTTTTACATGTGGGGCAACTAGAGGAAGAATCCGCTGGCGAGTTACCGCCGCCTGGACAAGAAGGGTTATTAGGCCCATCATTCCCGCATGTACTTTGACCTAGGGCTGAAATACTTGAAATAGACGCCGCCAATAACAAACTTACAACATACTTTATCATATTTTCTCCTAATTCTAATGTATTTAATTCGAGCCCTTAGAATTTCAATGCCGGACCAGCTTTTCCTTGAGGCGGCTCATTTCCTACCCAGAACTCAAGAATTTGAGTATCATTACCGGAAGATATTTCAACGGTATAACGCCCTGGTGTCGCTCCTGGAGTAAACTGAAAGTCTGTTCCCCCTGTAATTTTTGAACCATTCAAAACCAAATTTCCACCCTGCCGATTAAAGGTCCCTCCGTTGGGGGCGACAATTCGCACCTCTCCTCTTGTCAAAAAACTGCCAATATGAAGTCCCACCGTTTCCTTTGAATTAAGAGACACGCGAGTATCCGTATCAATTGGAATATTTTCCCCACCACGGCTGATAGTAACTTCGCTAATGAGTGAGCAAACAGAATCGGATCCCCCAATGAAGAGCGGTTGATTTTGCGCTCGCAAGCGCGAAAACATTCCGACCCCCAACGCAATCAAGAACATTAATAAAAAAAAACCGATTGCAAAACGTTTTGCTGGCTTGCTCATAACTTTCCTTCTTTCCGACTTATTGGTTGAGTTGAATTTTCCGAAGCGCTGACAATGAGGCATGCTAGTCTCCTCATTCTTCACAACTTCCAAAACAACTTGATTAAAGCATCTCGAACATATGTTGTCTGCCGGGGGAGGTTCCTGATTTTTATGTCAGGGCAGCCCTGACACGAGCAACTTGAACTCAACAGCTTCGGGACAGGGAAAGTGAAATTTATGTAATTTTGCAATTGCTACAAATGGGAAGGCACGCTAAGAAGATCCTAATGAGGGGAGCAAATACTGTATGTTGAAAGAATGTGGTGGCTTGGGGAACACTGCGCAAGTACTGGTGATTGATGAGGTGGCATTAATCCGTCTTGGAGTGATCACTTTGCTGCACAAGGACAGTCGATTCAAAGTTTGCGGAGAAACACACCAAACTAGCGTGGCTCGTTTGATCTGTGCGCAACAACGGCCTGAATTGATCGTGATTGGACCGCATACATTCGACAAAGCTGGTATTGCATTGGTGCGTGATCTTGGGGACATCCATCCGGCAGCAAAAACCATGCTTATCTTGAACCATTCAGATGTACACTTTTTGAAACCGGCCATCGCTGCGGGAGCACAAGGTTGTGTTTGGGTGAAAGATGATCTGCTGGAAATAACCACCGGACTGGAGCGATTACTAATGGGGGAATATTTCAGCAGCCGAAGCCTTTCGGACTCGCTCTTAAAGCATATCAGCGGGAAGAATGGTTCGAATTACCCCATCGATGCCGCTTCGTTATCAAGCCGGGAAATCCAGGTCCTGATGCTTATGGGGCGAGGGAGCACCACGGCCAACCTGGCGACGGAATTGATGATCAGCGTTAAGACGGTAGAGACCTATCAACGACGATTGAAGGAAAAGCTGCACCTACATACCTATGCGGAATTGCAGCGAGAGGCGGCGCGCTGGATGCAACAAAAGAACTGAACTAAATCCTACTCGCCCAACTGCGCCTGATATTGCCGGATCGTTGCCTTCTTCTCTGCGGGCGCGAGGTCGTAGGCACGGGCGAGGAACTGGCGGGCCATGGGGAGCGCGCCGCGCTCGACGTAAATCTGCGCGAGCAGCGTCTGGATTTGCCAGCCATCTTCGGGCGAGGCGGCCTGGGCGGCGGCTTGCAGGCGGGGTTCCGCTTCGTCGAGGCGCTTCAAAACGATGAGGAGGCGGCCTTCCTGCATGCCGGCGTGCGCGGCGGCTTTCGGATCGGACTTGGGATCGTGGATGATGCCGTCCAAATAATCGCAGGCGACCTGGCTGTATTGATTTCGCAGGCCGGGGTCGCGGGTGTAAACGCTGAGGTTCGAATATAAATTCGCCCAGTAATTGAAGTCGCGCGCGGCAATCGCCCTGGCGCGCTCCTTCCACTGGGTGGCCTCGAGCGAGTTCTGCAACAGGAGGGTATCGACGATGGCGGTGAGCGTATAAACCTGCTCGGCGTCGGTTTCAAAAATCGCCGCCTGCCGGAGCGCCTGCATGGCCTTGCGCGCGGTTTCGGAGCGGGCGGGTTCGGCCTCCGAGAGTGCTTCCAACAAATAGAGCCGGCCCAGGAAATAGGAGGAGCGATTGAGGTCGGAACGCCCGCGAATATCGAGCAACGTCGCTTCGGCCCGGGTGCGCCAGGCGGCAGCGTCCTGGGGCGAGGAGGACGCCTGGCTCAGCTCCGACAACACCTCGGCCAGCATGTCGCGATAGACAAAGGTGCGGGGATTGAAATCGACGCTGCGCTGGAAAACTTCCAACGCCAGGGGAAGTTGCTGGTTGGCCTGCAAATAGGTGGCCCACTCCACCCCGCACGAAGCTTGCAGGGGACGCAACGAAACCTGCCAGGCCGCCGCCGGGACGGCCACGAGCGCGACCAAAACGCCCACGATCCCGAGCTGGGAACCCATCGGCCATTCACGACGCGCATCCACCAGGAGCCACCCGCTGACCAGCGTGAGCAACCCCAACCCAAGGGCAAACAGAACGAAGAGCCGTCCATACCCCACCGCCTGGGCCATGACCTCGGCGCTGGTCGTTGCCGGTCCAGGCATGAGACCGATTCCCTCCAGCTCCATCGTCTTGAAAAGCAGGTAGGCCAGCGCGATCACACCGGAGCCCAGCCAGATCTTGAGGAACCGGTCGCCGGTGATCCGGCCGGATCTCGAAGCCAGTGCATAGCTGCCTCCCAGCCACAGGGCCAGCAACGGCACAATTTTTAGCGAAGCCCGGTCATTGGCACCGGGCAAGTGCAACAGCGACTGGGAGAGCAGTCCCAGCACGGACAGCGGCTGGAACAGGTATTCGTGGACAAACCCGTAAATCGCCGCGCAGAGGAGGATGGCGAGCACGGTCGCCGCAGCCGCGACCGGGAAGCTTTCGCCAAAGACGGCGGAGGCATTTGCCGGCAGGGCCGTATTCTCCGGAGCTTCGGTTTCGTCGTTCACGCCACGCAGCAGGGCCAGCAACAACCCGGTTTCCATGATGAACAGCATGGCCGTAATCGCCGTGCGAAAGACAAAGGCCAGGTCCACCAGATGCCCGGCCAGCGCCGCCGCAAGGGCAAGCAGGAGGAACTGCGCGGGCGGGACTTTTTCCACGGCTCCCGCGAGGCCCCGCCATCCCCGCCAGAAGGCATAGCCCACCAGCCCGAGAATACCGCCGACGAGAAATCCCATCCCCACCATTCCGGCGCCCGCCTTCCAGGCGAGCAGCCCGGCAACGAGCAAGGCGCCGCCGGAGATCAATCCCCAATAGAGCCCCGTCTCCAGTCGCGTGGAAACGAGTCCCGCACGATGCAGGCAGTAAAAGAGGGCCAGCGCGAAAACGGCGAGAAACGCCAGCAACCCGATTCCCCCAAAGGCATACCAAAAGTCCCAGAACAGATCGTGGAAGCGATTTTCATTACTGCTATCCACCGGTGTATAATAGTGCGGGAGCACGCCCTCGAGCGTTTCCTGCCCGTAGCCAATCCAGGGCCGCAACCCGTGCCAGCGGTCCGCGCCGCCCGTGGGATGCGGGAGCGCGGTGGCATTGAAGATGACCTCCGGTGCGCGCTGCCACAATTCAGCGCGGAAGCCTTCGCCCCCTTCCGTCACTGATTTCACGGCTGAAAACCGGGTGAAGCCGGGGAGCTTGCCGAGAAATTGCAAGGAGCCGCCCGTAAGCCCGCCCGCGACGAGCGCCAACCCGGCGAGGAGCGCCAGCACCGTGAGCCCGGCCCGGCTGCGCCGGCAGGCAGCATAGAGCAGCGCCAGCACGAACCCGCCGACCACGAACGCAATCACCGGCCCGCGGCTCTGTGTGCAACCGATCGCCGCCAGCAAGCCCGCGAGGATGATCCAGTAGAGCAGCTTGAGCCCGCGCGCCGATTCCGAATGCTGGTGGAGACAAAAGAGCCGCCAGACCGCGAGCGGGAAAAGCATCACCACATAGCCGCCCAGAAACAGCGGATGCCCGGCGGTGGAAAAGGCCCGGTTTTCATCCAGCCCCGGGATATGCGGGTCCCAGCCGAACGACTGGACGAGGGCGCAAAGACTCACCGGCAGGCTGGTGAGGAGAAGAACGGTGACCAGCCGGTTTACCTGCTCCCAGCGGCGCAGGTGCGTGGCTAGCATTGCGATCAGCGCCAGTTCGGCCGCCCAGGTCATTGCACCCTGCACCGTCTCGCATTCTCCCCAGAGGCTGGCCGCCGGATCAATAGAGAAGGCGGTGGAAACTGCCACCACGAGGGCAAAGCCGGCCAGGGCGATCGCCAGCGGCATCCGCAGCAGGGCCCGAAAACCGGCTCCCGCGCGCTGGGGCAAGCTTCCGCGTTCGAGGGCCTCAATCAGCCACGCCGCCAGCCCCACTAATGCCAGCAACCGCAGGGTGCCGAACTTGTAGGGCTGGTAGGCGGACGGGCCGCCGGAAGCGCTGAAGATCAGCGGCACCGTTCCCGCGACGGCCAGCCAGACCGCCTCGATGACGCCGCCGCACCAGGCGGCAAGGTGCGTTTCACGAGGCATCGTTGGGACAGGGCTTGGCATGGCGTTTTGATAATCGCCCCGGGAGGCGTGTCCAGCAGTTTGGGCTGGGTCATCTGATCGTAACATGCGGCGGGACGCTTTTGAAAGGTTTCGGGGATTACCTGGACGGCGGCGACTTGCCAATATGGGCATCTCGCTCAAAATCCATTTTCGAATGCATGCCACCTCCATGGTTCTTCCCATCCAAAACGGATGTCAGGTTGAGACACTGAACCCGCGGGGCGGGATTGAAAGGCGGGGCAGAACTTTTTGGTCCGCGAAAGACGCGAAATACACGAAAAAAGGAGCTCCGCATTTCGCGAAGTTGGCGTTTTTCGCGGACTCCATTTCCGCGCCGTCGTTCTCGGTAGTGCTTTGGGAGCGGAATGGACTGCAGCGAAATGGAGTCAAAAACCGGAGCGCAGCAGAGATGATCACTCACTATTATTCCCAATGGATAGTGATAGATCTCCTGCTTTTTTTCTGGTCCGGCTGGCGTCTCGCTCCGCTCGGCTCTTCACTTCGTTCAGAATGACAGCGTTTTTCTAAAAGCGGGTAAGCCACGGCGCGGTTCAGAAGTTGATTTCGAGAGAGGCGATAAAGTTCGTTCCGGCGGGACGCCGAAACCACCACGCGGGACGCGTGGGCTCCCCGGAACGCTGGCGCGGCCATGAAGCCAGGGGTTGCTGGTGGGGAGATTGCTTTTGGAAATGGCCTGCGCGGTAGAAATGAGCAGCAACGTCTGCAAGCGATTGATTTTCTGCATTGCGCGGGAAACGAAGCCGCGTTTAGTCTGGCCAACCTATGGGACGTCAATGGCTCCAAGCAAAACGTGAAGTCGCCGGCCTGAAAAAAGGCATGATGGTGGGAAAACTCGTGAAAGAGATCATGGTCGCCGCCAAATTGGGCGGACCTGATCCGGCGGGTAACGCACGCCTTTATGCCGCGGTCGAAAAAGCCCGCAAGGCCAGCGCGAGCCGCGATGTGATCGAACGCGCGATCAAAAAAGGCGCGGGCATTGGCGACGAAAAGCTGGTGATGGAGCACGTGGTCTTCGAAGGCTACGCCCCGCACAAGGTGCCGCTGATCGTGGAAGTGCTCACCGACAACAACAACCGCACCGCGCCGGAAATCCGCGTGCTCTTCAAGAAGGGCCAGCTCGGCACGCCCGGCAGCAACAAGTTTCTCTTCGACCATGTGGGCCTCGTGGAGGCGCACCATGCGGACGCCGCGGTGGATGTCGAAGTGGCCGCCATCGAAGCCGGCGCCAATGATTTCGAAGCGCTCACCCACGAGCAAAACGACGACATTCCCGCGGATCGGACCGGCGCCCGGTTCATCACCGATCGCACGGCGACCGCGGCGGTCTCCAAATGGCTGGCCGAAAATGGCTGGACGGTGGTGACCAGTGAGCTCGGTTACGTACCCAAGCAATTTCCCGAGCTCACCGACGAACAGAAAGCCGAAGTGGGCGAGTTCCTGCACACGCTGGACGAGCACGACGACGTGCATCGCGTGTGGGCGGCGCTGAAGTAGAGCGCGCCCCCTTTTTTATCGGTCGGACAGGTCTGAGATGACCTATACGCCCGTGGCGACGTTGTTGGGCCGGTCGAGCATCTTGCGCACGGCGTGGACCAGCTTTTTCAAGTCGTACGGTTTTTGGAGGAAGTTTATGCCCTCTTGCAGCGGAAAATCCGCCCGGGAAAAATCGGCGCTGTAGCCGCTGCTGTAAATGATCTTCAAATCGGGGCGATCCTCCGTCAACCGGGTGGCGAGCTGGCGGCCGGTCATCGCGTCGGGCATCACCATGTCGGTAAAGAGCAGGTGAATGTCCTGTTTGCAATCCTGCCAGATTTGCAGGGCTTCCTTCCCTTTGGCGGCGGTGAGGACGGTGTAGCCGCAGCGCTCGAGAATATTGGAGGCCAGGGAACGCAGATTCTTTTCGTCCTCGACGAGGAGAATCGTTTCCGTGCCCCCAATCAGCCGCGGCGTCTCGGTCGTGGAAGCGGCCGGGGTGGCTCCTGCTTGAATGGATGGCAGGCAGATTCTAAACGTAGTGCCCCGCCCGGGCACGCTGGCGACATCGATCCATCCCCCGTGCTGGTCCACAATTCCATAAACCGTGGCCAGGCCGAGCCCGGTGCCTTTGCCCACCTCTTTTGTGGTGTAAAAAGGCTCGAAAATATGCGGCAGAATTTCCGGTGGGATGCCGGAGCCATTATCGGCGACCGAGACGGAAACATAGGGGCCCGCCTTGACGCCACCGGAGGAAGTGGTCGCCTCCCGGGGCGAGATCTCGCCTGTCGCGGTGGTAATTTCCAGCCGCCCGCCCCCGGGCATTGCATCGCGGGAATTGACCGCGAGGTTGAGCAGGATCTGCTCCAGCATGCCCACGTCGGCATGCACCAGGGGAAGATGGGGAGCACAACTGGCGTGCAACTCCACATCCTCGCCGAGGATGCGCCGGAGCATGCGTGCCATGTTGGTGACGACGTCGTTCAAATCAGTGGGCGAAGCCTGGATGATCTGCTTGCGGCTGAAGATGAGCAACTGCCGGGTCAATGCCGCGGCACGCTCCGCTGCATCGGCGATCTCCTGCGAGGAGATCATTGTCTCCTCATCGGTAAGCGTGCCGGTGAGCAGCTCGGAGGCGTGAATCTGGATGACGGTGAGGATGTTGTTGAAATCGTGGGCCACCCCGCCGGCGAGCTGGCCGATGGCCTCCATCTTTTGCGATTGCAGCAGTTGCTGCTCGAGCTTCTTGCGCTCGGTGACATCGCGGCCAATGCCCAGAATGGAGGTGACGCCACCGTTCTGCAGGCGGGGACAAACGGTGAGCTCCACCACCGCATTGCCGCCGTCTTTCTTTTGGATTCGCAGCTCGAAAACCGGCGGCGTTTCCCCGGCCAGCACTTTCTCGAAAACACTGGTCGCCAGGGCCACGTCTTCGGGATGAAGGAGGTGCAGGAAATTCCGCTCCTTCCACTCGTCGAATTTCCAGCCGCTGATTTTTTCGGAATAGGGATTTACCGAGATGAAGGTACCATCCGGCGCCATCTCGAAAATGGCGTCGCGGGCGTTTTCAAAGAGCGTGCTGTAGCGCTCCATGCTCTCGCGGAGCGCCTGCCCGGCCTGCTCGCGCTCGCGGCTGAGCCGGCTTTGCTCGAGCGCATGCTCGACGGCGGGCCCGAGACGGGCCATGCGGTCCTTGAGCAGGTAATCTGCCGCGCCATCCTTCATCGCCTTGACCGCGACCTCCTCGCCGATGGTGCCGGAGATGAGAATGAAAGGCGGCCGCGCCGGGTACTTTTTGAGGAGCTCCAGCGCCCGCAAGCCATTGAACTGGGGCATCTCGTAATCGGAAAGAATAATGTCCCACTCCTGCGCCAGCGCCCGCTCGTAGTCGGGCTCGGAATCGACCCGCTGCCACTCGACCTCGAGCCCGGAGCGACGCAGCGCCAGCAATACCAGCTCGGCATCGCAAGGATTGTCTTCGACCAGCAGGGCTCTAATGGGGGTGCTCATGGAGTGCTCGTGGGACCTAGGAAACGACTTTCGGCGGCTGGTTGAGCAGCAACCAGTACATCCCGAGTTGCTGCACGGCACCGGCAAAGCTCTCGAAATTCACCGGCTTCACAATATAGCTGTTCACCCCCAGCCGGTAGCTTTCCACCACATCGCGCTGTTCCTTCGAGGAGGTGAGCATGACGACCGGGATCGATTTGGTACGCTCGTCGGCTTTGATCCGTTGCAGGACTTCAATGCCGTCCACCTTGGGCAATTTCAAATCGAGCAGGATGACCTTGGGCGTGTCTTCAATCCGGCGGCCGGCGTGCGCCCCCTCGCAAAAGATATAATCCAGCGCCTCCTCGCCATCGCGCGCCACTTCGATGTGGTTGGCGAGATTTGCCTTTTGCAAGGCTCTCAGCGCAAGCTCCAGGTCACGCGGATCGTCCTCAACAATTAAAATCTCCATAGGGATGGTATTGCTCATGCAGTGGGTTCCAGATTAAAAGTAAAAGTAGCTCCCTCGCCCAGCCGGGCATCGGCGATGATCTCGCCCCCATGCCGGTGAATGACGCGTTGCACAATCGCCAGGCCCACCCCGGTGCCTTCATACTCCTCGGCACGGTGCAACCGCTGGAAGACGCCGAACAACTTGTGCGCATACCGCATATCGAAGCCAGCTCCGTTGTCTTTGATTTCATAGGTCACCTGGTTCCCCTCCTTGTGCCCGGTAATAATAATACGCGCCTGTTCCTTTTTGCGAGTGTATTTCAAGGCATTGGACAGCAAATTCACCCACACCTGCCGGAGCAGGGCGGCATCGCCTTTGCAGTCGGGCAGGTCCGAGATCTGCAACTCCACCTTCCGGTCCACAAACTCCAGTTGCACCTCCTGCAAAACCGCGTTTACGACCCCGGACATGTTGACGGGCTGCTTCTTGAGCGGAACCCGGCTCAAGCGCGAAAAGGTAAGCAGATCATCAATGAGGTGCCCCATGCGCTGGGCTCCATGCATGATCGTATGGAGATAGCGCTGCCCTTCCGGCGGGAGCAGGTGACCGTAATCCTCCAGCACCGCCTTGGAAAAACCATCCACCGCCCGCAAAGGTGACCGCAGATCGTGGGAAACGGAGTAGGAAAAGGACTCCAGCTCCTTGTTGGCTGCTTCGAGCTGCCCCGTGCGCCGGGCGACCCGTTCCTCCAGTTCCGCATTCAACTGGCGGATTTCATCCTCGGCCCGCTTCAAGTCCGTGATATCGCGGATGACCGAGCGAATGCCGGTAACCCTGCCCTCCCTGCTTTTGAGTAATTGATCCTCGATCAGAACCGGGAAGACCGTGCCGTCTTTTCTTTGCAGCCGGCGCTCAAACGGTGCCCGAGGTTGTTCCCCTGCGAGTTTTTGAATTACCGCCTGCCGCGAAATTTGCTCCTGGGCGGAGATCTTCCACACCGGCTGCCCCAGCAGCTCGTCGGCGGAATAGCCGAGCATCTTCAGTTCAGTCTGGTTGATGCGGATGATCCGCCCCTGGTCGTCAATCTCATGGTACCCGGCCGGCGCATTGTCGAAGAGATCGCGGAACTCCTCCTGGCTCTCGATGAGCGCCAGCTCGGCTTCCTTGCGCGGCTGGATATCAAGCAGGAACGCCGCGAGCCCGTTGCCCGAAGGGAACAGCCGCACATCCAGCCAGCGCCCGTTGAGGGCCGAGACGGTTTCAAAGGAAAGCGGCGTCCGGGACGCCATTGCGCGTCGATAGTGGTTTTCGGTGGGCGTCCCCACCAGGGTCGGGAAGGCTTCCCAGAAGGAACGTCCCAGCATCTCCTCGCGCCGGCGGCGCAGCAGAGTTTCACAACGATCATTTACAAAAGTAAAACACCATTTCTCATCCAGGGCAAAGCAGGCCTCCGCCATTCCCTGGATGATCTCGGCGAGGCGGCGATCGACGGCGTGCAGTTCCGCCTCTTTTTTGCGCAGGGCAAGTTCCGCATTCCGACGCTCGGTAATGTCGGTGCTGTAAATGCGCACGCGTTTCGTGTCGGGGAGATAGGCGATCGCCTGGGCCAGCGCGAAATTGCCCACGGTGATTTCACGGCGAATGGTTCCCCGCGACACCAGTTCCTCCCGCATTTCCAGCGTTCCCTGCAACAAGGGATGGTCCATTCTTTGGGTCGCGAGCTCAGGAAACATGCGGGCGGCCGTGGGGTTGATATAATTCAACACCCCGCTTTCGAGCTCGAGTTCGATAATAGGGCTGGGGTTCCGCTCGGGGAACGAGGCCAGCCAGGCGACCCGCTCCTCCGCCCGGCGACGCTCGGTGATGTCGCGGACCACGGCGAGCAGGTTTCCATCCGGCATGATGGTGCTCGTCACCTCGGCCTCAAAGCTCGAGCCGTCCTTGCGCTGGAAATGCCAGATGCGATGGTGCGTACGCTGGTCCTGAAGATCGACGATGCAGGGCAGGACCTGCCCCGATTCCTCCGGAATCACCAGTTCCGAGGCATTGCGGTGGGCCATCTCTTCGCGGGAATACTGGAGCATCTCGCAGAAGCTCGCATTCATGTCCACGAACCTGGCTTCCGAATCGCAGATCAGAATTCCATCCGGGGCATGCTCGAAGAGCGCACGGTAGCGGGACTCGCTTGCGCGCAGCGCCTCTTCCGCCTCCTTGTGCTCGGTAATATCGGCCCGCACGGCAATATAGTGATGGGGCTTTCCCTGGGCATCCAGGAAGGGAACAATCGTGGTATTCACCCAGTAATAGGAGCCGTCCTTGGTGCGGTTCTTCACCTCGCCATACCAGACCCGCCCCTGCGAAATAGTCGTCCACAGGTTGCGCATAAACTCCTTGGAATGATAGCCGGAGTTGATGAGGCGATGATCCTGGCCCAGCAGTTCCTCGCGGGAATACCTGGAGATCTTGCAAAACTTGTCGTTGACGAAGGTGATCTTCCCCCGGGCATCGGTCACCGCAACGATGGCGTGTTGATCGAGGGCGAAACGCAGATCCATGATTTCCCGGGCCGAGGCCTCCATTTTCTCCTGGCTGCGTTTGAATTCGGTGATATCCCGCGCAATCTGCGAGGCTCCGATAATTTTCCCCGAACGATCAAAGATCGGAGAAATCGTCACCGCGACATCAATGGCCTGGCCATCCTTTCTCACCCGCACCGTCTCGAAGGGTTCCAGCTTCTGGCCTTTGGCGATCTGGGCAAGAATCTGTTTCTCCTCATCAAAACGATCCGCGGGAAACAGCATGAGCATGGGCCGGCCAACCGCCTCGACTGCGGTATAGCCAAAGATGACTTCCGCAGCGCGGTTCCAACTCGTGATCCGGCCATTGAGCGATTTGGAAATAATGGCGTCGGAAGAAGACTCCACGATGGCCGCAAGGTGGGCGAGCGACTCATCCATCCGGCGCGATTCGAACAGCGTGCGTTCCATCACCCGCCGGGAATGATGCAGCGCCTCGCAAAGCGCACTGATCAAGACCCCGTCCAGAACCAGCATGCTCCATTGCGTGATGCCCAGGGGACGGGAAAGTGGAACCACCGGATCCGGCCGCATGAGGAAAAAGTAGATGCCGCTGGCAGCCAGCGCCGTGGAAAGCAGCCCCGGCCCGAGACCCCCGAGCCACGCGCTCAAGGCGATGGGAATGAAAAAAAGCAGCAGCACCGGGCTCTGGCCGAAGAGGTCCACAAAATCCAGCCGCAACCACAGCACCACGAGGGTGAGCACGATCGCGAACGCATAAAGGGCCCAACCTGGCAGCGCGGCAAGATTCGGCGTGACAAACCGCGACGACGACAGCGGAGCCATCGGTCCGTTGGCGGCGATGGCTGGGGAAGTAGAAGCACTATCTTGCACCGGGGTCTCCATGAAGGCGTTCAGTTCTGTTTTCGGACAAAACTCCCCCGGGTTAAGCAAAATAATTCCCCGCTGCCGGATTCCCCAGCATCGCGCACAACCCTCTCTCCCGGTTCAATTTTCCAACTATTCTCCATAGGAAAACTCTTAACACCCGACATCCACGTTAAAATCGAAGTATGAATAACGAAGGGCGGATAAACAAGTTGAATTCCGCAACGAATGAACCGTTGCGTTATCCCGTCGTAAAATAGAAGGCTGCCCCTTTATCCAGCCCGGCTTCCGTCCAGATTTCCCCTCCATGCCGGGTAATAATGCGATGAACGATGGACAGGCCGATCCCGGTGCCTTCGAACTCATCGCTACGGTGCAGTCGTTGAAAGGCGCCGAAAAGCTTTCCCGCATACTTCATGTCGAACCCCGCGCCGTTGTCCTTCACATAATAAGCGGTCTGGCCATCGTGGGGAATCGTGCCGATCTCCACCAGGGGATGGGCGCGATGGCGGGTGTATTTGAAGGCGTTACCCAGCAGGTTGGCAAAGACCTGCCGCAGGAGGGTCAGGTCTCCCACGCAGGGAGGCAGTTCCTCGATTCGCACCTCCACCTGGCGATCCGGGGCCTCCCGGCGCAGCTCTTGCAATACCTGCTCCACCAGCGCGGCGACATTCACCTCCTGCCGCGAGAGCGGAGAACGGCTGGCCCGGGAAAGCTGAAGCAGCCCCTCGATCAGATCCCCCATGCGCGCGGCATTCGCCTTTACGGAATGGATTAATTCCTGGCTTCTCTTCGAGAGGTCCCCGCCCTCGGTCAGCAGCATGTCCAAATAACCGCCCACCGCCCGCAGGGGCGCCCGCAGATCGTGCGACACGGAATAGGCAAAGGCATCCAGCTCCCGGTTGACGGCCTCCAGTTCCGCCGTGCGTTCGCGGATGCTGTACTGCAAGGCCTCGTTTTCCAGCCGCAATTTTCGCACCGCCAGCGCGCGGGAAAGCACCGGCAGGATGACACTTAGCTTGAAGGGCTTGAGGATGTAGTCGAGCGCCCCGCATTGCATGGCGGAGACGGCGGTATTGATGCTGCCGTGTCCGGTCATCATCAGGCCGACCAGATGCGGATCCAGTTCGCGCGCGGAGCGCAGGAGGGCAATGCCGTCCATATCCTCCATTCTCAAATCGGTCAGCAGCAGGTCAAAGCTGCCGTTTTGCAGCGCCTGCAACGCGGCGGCGGCGGAGCTACAACTGGTGATCAGGTATCCCTGGTCGGTCAGGGTATCGCTCAGCGCCTTTAAATGCAGCGGTTCATCATCTACAATCAGCAGTCGAGGGGTGGACATGAAAAGGGATTTCTAAAGAGGATTCGATTCCGAAAACTCCGCCAGCACGGCCCTCAGTTCCTGCAGCTTGGGCGGTTTGTTCATCACCCGGTCCACCTGGACGGGAATTTCTCCCTCGGCCGCCAGTCGTTGTCCCCAGCCAGTGAGCAAAACCACCGGGGTCGTCGGGGAAGCCGCCTTCACCGCACTCGCCACCTTGCGCCCATCCACATAGGGCATGCCCAGATCGGTAATGACCAGGGAAAACGGCTCCCCGGCCTTCAACGCCTCCTGGAAGGCATCAATCCCCGCCTGCCCACCGCCCATCGCCCGCACCAAATGCCCGTCTCCCTCCAGCGTATCGCGCAGGGACTTGGTCAAAAGCGGGTCGTCATCCACCACCAGGATTCGGAGGCGGCGCTTGACGGGCTGCACCGGCGATTTCGGACCATCATCGATAATCGGCGTCGTGGGAACGGCAAAGCCAAGGCGCACGGCCGTCCCTTCGCCGGGTGCGCTTTCGATTTCGAGATCGGCGCTGTGCCGCTGCACCACGCCATAGACCATCGCCAGCCCCAGGCCCGTGCCCCGCTAGCCCTTGGTGGTAAAAAATGGCTCCAGGCAGCGGCGGCGGGTGTTTTCATCCATGCCCACCCCGCCATCCTTCACGATCACCTGCACCTGATAGAGAGCCGCGCTGCCCGGCAAGGCCGGCACCACCTCCACCAACTCCGTGCGAACGAGGAGCGGCCCGCCCTCGGGCATCGCATCCACCCCGTTAAAAATGAGATTGATCAACGCTTCGCGAATCTCGCTTTCCACCCCCATCACCGGCGGCAGGTTGGGCGTCAGTTGCAGGTCGAGCTTGATTACGATGCCCCGCTGGAGCGGCATATCGTTCCAGCGCGCACGGGAAAGATCCACCACCTGCTTGACGAGCAGGTTCAAGTCCACCGCCGCCAGCGTCAGTTGCGGCTCCCGTTGCCGGTAAAATTCGCGCATGCGAGCCACCGTCGCCGCCACGTCATCGATCGCATGCCCGATCGTTTGCAGGTAATCGCGGCCCCGCGTGCTCAGTTGCGGTTCGTTCTCGAGCAGGGACTCGGTGTAGAGCGAGACGGGGGAAATGGCGTTGTTGATATCGTGCGCGATGCCGCTGGCCATCTGGCCGAGAGCGCGCAGCCGCTCCTGCTGCATCACGGCCTGCTGGGTCTGCCGCAGATCGTCGTAGGCCTGCTGGAGGGCGGTGTAGAGCTGCGACTGGTGGGACGAGAGTGCGACGTGCTCGCTGAGTTGCTTGAGGAATTCGCACTCCCCGCTCACGAAGCCTTCCGCCTGCCGGCGTGCCGCCACCAGCACGCCAAAGTTCTGGCTCTCGACCAGCAGCGGAGCCACGACCAGCGAGCGCAATCCCACCGAGGCCAGCCGCTGCGAGAACAGGAAGGCGCTCTTCTCCAAATTGGGAACGTAAACCAAATCTCCGCGCACGCTCCGTCCGAGGTCTTCGCCATCCACGGCGATGACTGCCCGTTCCGCCAGGCCCAGCTTCTGCGCCAGCCCGGCGCTCTTGGGTCCCACGCGCTCGACCGTCAGCACATTCGCGGTCGCGTCGTAAAGGCAGATGCAGCCGAAATCCAGCGGCAGATCGTCCTGCATGGTGGAGATCACCACGTCGAGAATGCTCGGCAGGTCTTCGCGCCCCGCCGTGGCGCGGGTGATCCGGTTCAGCAAATCGAGCCGGGCCAGCTGGGCCCGTACCCCGGCCTCGGCCTGCTCGCGTTCCATCACCTGTGCCTCCAGGTCGCGGGTGGTACGCACCAGTTCCCCGGTCCGCTCCTCCACGCGGATTTCGAGTTCGTCCTTCGCCTTCTTCAAATCGGCCGGGCTGGGCAGGGCCAGCGCCTGTGGGATCAGCTTCACGAGCAGGATCGCCGTGGGCACGGAGGCGATGGCGGTAATCGCCTTGATCGAGCCCGAGAGCCAGTAGTTCCCATGCCAGATGTTCCAGATTTCCATCAGGTGCGTCGTCCCACAGGCCAGGATGAACACTGCGAAACAAACGAACATCCAATGGAACTGCAAGTCCCGCCGCCGCCGCACGAAGTAAACCAGCGTCACCGGGATGGAGTAGTAGGAAAGCACGATCAGCCCGTCGGAAATCGCATGTAGTGCGACCAGGCTCGTGGTCCAAAAGTAGCAATGCCCGTGGGGCATGAATGGCCCGGAGAAAAAGAAAAGAGCAAGTGGACTAAAAAAGCTCATAAAAATTGGGTGATTCAACCTAAGGGCGACGGAAATCTGGCTGACAAAAAATGCAGGCGCTGAATCTTTATTTTAACCCGTATTTTCTCTGTGACAAGCGTTTGCATCGCCGGAATGAAAACAGTTTTTTCACAAAAATGAAGGAGGGCTGCTCAAGACAGGATGCACAAGATCAACCGGATGAGCAATCTGATAACACGTTGTTAAAAAATCTGGAGGGCTCCACGGGGCCGGTGCACACCGCCGCTTCGGGGCTTCGAGGCAAACCATTTTCCGGCATTTCACCCGGCAATCGCGGTTCATCCGCTCCAAAACTCTTCTCGCCATCTTTTACAGATTTTGACTATTTTCGCCGCCCGTCTCACATTGACGGCTGCCCGCACCCTTTTTGATAGCCATGATGACCAGCGCCCAAATCCGCCAGAGCTTCCTCGATTTCTTCCGCGAAAAATTGCACACCCTCGTGCCCAGCTCGTCGCTGATGCCTGATTCGCCAAACCTGCTGTTCACGAACGCGGGCATGAACCAGTTCGTCCCCATCTTCCTCGGCGAACGCAAGGCGGACGTGACCAAGTGGGCAAATGCGATCCCGGGCAGCGACACCCGCGCGGCGGATACGCAGAAGTGCATCCGCGCCGGCGGCAAACATAACGACCTCGACGACGTGGGGCTCGATACCTATCACCACACCTTCTTCGAGATGCTCGGCAACTGGAGCTTTGGCGATTACTTCAAGAAGGAGGCGATCGAATGGGCGTGGGAACTGGTGGTCGAGCGCTGGAAATTCCCGGCCAACCGCCTCTACGCGACGATTTACAATCCCGACAAATCGCTGGGCGATCCCAGCGAGCGCGACGAGGAGGCCTGGAACTTCTGGGCGGAGAAATTCCGCGCGGTGGGGCTCGATCCGGCCATCCACATCGTCAACGGCAACAAGAAGGACAACTTCTGGATGATGGGCGACACCGGCCCGTGCGGCCCGTGCTCCGAACTGCACGTGGACCTCACTCCCAGCGGCGACACCAAAGGCGCACTGGTGAACAAGGGCACCGCTGAATGCATCGAGATCTGGAACCTCGTGTTCATCCAGTTCAATGCCAACCCGGATGGCACGTTCTCGCCCCTGCCCGCCCAGCACGTGGATACCGGCATGGGCTTCGAGCGCGTGACCAGCATCCTGCAATGCACGAAGGGCTTTACGACCTTCTCGGAAACGATTTCCAACTATGAGACGGACGTCTTCCGCCCGGTCTTTGACGAGATTGAAAAGCTGAGCGGCAAAAAATACACCAGCACCCTGCCCGCCGCCGGCAGCACCGGAGCGACCGAGCAGGAGCAGGTGGACATTGCTTTCCGCGTGATTTCCGATCACATCCGCACCCTCAGCTTCGCGATTGCGGACGGCATCCAGCCTGGCAACTCGGATCGCAATTATGTGCTTCGCCGCATCCTGCGCCGGGCGGTGCGCTATGGGCGTTCGCTCGGGTTCAAGGAACCGTTTTTCTACAAGCTGGTGGACGTGCTCGCCCGCTCGATGGGCGAGGTGTTCCCCGAGGTGCGCGTAAAGCAGAAGCACATCGAGGAAGTGCTCAAGCGCGAGGAGGAATCCTTCAACAAGACGCTGGACAAGGGCATTGCGCTCTTCGAGACCGAAGCCTCGCGATTGACGAACGCGCACCGCGCGTCGGGGAGCGCGGGCTTCCAGCCCGCCGCTTCCGGCATCCTGCCGGAAGCTTCGTCCAGCTCCACCAAATTTACCAAACGCCGCCTGCCTCACTACGAGCGGCCGCACGGCGTCTATCACGTCACTTTCAGCACCCGCAATCGACGCGCCCTCTCCCCCTCTGCACGGGACATCGTGCGCGACGCCTTCCTTCATTTCGATCAACAGCGTTACGATCTTTTCGCCGTCTGCGTGATGCCGGATCACGTGCACGCCCTTTTCCAGCCCTGGGTAAAGGAACAGAATGCCGAGGGGCGGGATGTTTTCTGGCCGCTTTCGGAACTGATGCACTCCATAAAGTCCTACACCGCGACTGCCATCAATAAGCTGGAGGCCACCGATGGGGAACAGGTGTGGGAAAATGAATATTTTGACCGGTTGATGCGCAGCGATGCAGATCTGGAAGAGAAGTTTCTCTATATTTGCCGCAATCCGTGGGCCGAACAGGTGGTGAAGGAGGATGAGGGGTATGCCTGGCTTTGGACTTGGGATGAGCGGTCGGGAGAGAAGAGCGCCTTCGGCGGGGCGGGGGGAGCTGTCCGGCAGGATGCCGGACAGGGCGGGCAGGATGCCCGCGCTACCGGGGGATCTCGCATCATCTCGGGTGCGTTCGCTTTTCGACTTTATGACGAGCAGGGTTTTCCGCTCGATCTCACAGAACTGATGGCACGTGAGCGCGGCTTGAAGGTGGATACGGAAGGTTTTGAAGCCCTGATGGAAGCGCAGCGCTCCCGTGCCCGGGCGGCGCAGAAAAAGCAGGTCATCGAATTGAGCGAGGTCGAGACGAAGGAGGCGACGCATTTCCTCGGCTACGATCACGATCACACCGGGGCGGATGTGCAGGAAGTGCTTTCGGTGAAGGGCAAGACGGTCGTGATCGCGAACAACTCCGTGTGCTATGCGGAGATGGGCGGCCAGGTGGGCGATACCGGCGAGATCAGTGCTAGTGGCGGACGTTCGTGGCGCATTGCGAATACGCAGAAATCCGGTCCGACGTGGCTGCACTTCCTCGATGAGGTGGATGCACCGGTCGTTGGCGAGCATGTGACGATTCAAGTCGATCGTGAGCGCCGGGCGGCGATTCAGCGCCATCATACGGTGACGCATTTGCTGCACTGGGCGTTGCACGAAGTCGTGAGCAAGGAGGCCTCGCAGAAGGGCTCCTTTGTCGGACCGGACAAGCTGACCTTTGACTTCAACAGTGGCGCGCTGACGCCGCAGCAGGTGCGCGACATCGAGAAGCTGGTGAACGAACGGATCGTGGAAAACGCGGGGGTTTCGTGGACGGAAGTGCCATACGCCGAAGTGCGCGGGCGCGAGGACATCATGCAATTTTTTGGCGATAAATACGGCGAAACGGTCCGGGTGGTCGATATCGGCGGCTACTCCAAAGAACTCTGCGCCGGCACCCATACGCGGGCCACGGGCGAGATCGGCCTTTTCCGCATCACGAGCGAGGCGGCGATTGCCGCGGGCGTGCGGCGCATCGAAGCGGCGGCCGGCCTTTACGCTTACGAAAGCGCGGTCAATGATTCCCAGCGTCTGCACGCGCTCGCTTCCAAGATCGGCACTCCATTGCCGGAACTGGAAAAGCGCATCGAAAGCCTGCTCGCCCAGCAAAAGGAACTGGAGAAGTCGCTCAAAGCCGCCCAGCAACGCGAGGCCGCCGGTCGCGCGAAGGACCTGCTCGCCAGCGCGCAGACGATCAACGGCACGCCCGCAATCATCACCAATCTCGGCGCCGCCGATGGCGATACGCTGCAAACGGTGGCCGATGCCCTCAAGTCGCTCGGGTTTGCCGGGGTGACCGTGCTCGGCGCGGCGAACAATGGTGCGGTGGCGCTGATCGCCAGCGTGTCGCCCGATTTCACCGCCAAGGTGCAGGCGGGCAAGATCATCCAGACGATTGCTCCGATCGTGGGCGGCAAGGGCGGTGGCAAGCCCGACAATGCCCGGGGTGGCGGCAAGGATGCAGCCCAACTCGATGCGGCCCTCGCCAGGGCGCGGGAGTTGCTCGGATAGAGCTCATGCGGATGATTCACCGCAGAGACGCGGAGACGCAGAGATTTTAGACAGGATGAAAAGGGCGATTCTTACTCTTTGTCTTGCTCCTGTTCTGGCTCGACATCTGCCTCATGCCGGACTCCGTCTGAGCACGCAATTATCTGCGCGACTACTGCCGCCTTTGCTTTGTAGAAAACAACCTTGGCTGTAGCGGGCGCCTTCCCACCATTTCTACAGAGCATGCCGCCCTCAGGAAAGGCACTCAGCGGGAACCCGCCCCCCCAATCCATCCAGCCGTGGAATGTAGAGTTCTCTGCGCCTCCGCGTCTCTGCGGTAAATTTTGCTACTCGTTGAGCAACTGCCGCATTTGCACCGCCAGCGCGCTGATGGTGAAGGGCTTGTGCAGGAAGAGCGTGGGGGAACCGGGCTCCAGCAGCGGACGCACGCGGTCCTCGGCATAGCCACTCACGAGGAGGATCGGCAGATCCGGGAAACTGGCGCGGATGGCCTGAAAAGCGGTGCCGCCATCGAGCACCGGCATGGTAAGATCGAGCACAAGGGCGCGGTAGGCCGTCGGGGCCGCCTGCACCAGATCCATCGTTTGCCGGCCATTCACGGCCAGCTCCACCTCGAAGCCGAAATGCTGGAGCGCGGATTTTCCGGCGACACGCAGCGGCAGTTCGTCGTCGGCGAGGAGGACGCGGCCCGAGCTCTTCCAGCCCCGAATCGAAGGGGCGGGTGGATCCTCGGCCAGCACCATGCGGGCGGGCGGGAAAATCACGGTGAAGGTACTGCCCACCCCGGGAGTGCTCTGGACGGCAATGCCACCCTCGTGCGAGCGAACGATTCCACTCACCGCCGCCAGCCCCAGACCGCGCCCGGTGAACTTGGTGGTAAAAAAAGGATCGAAAACGCGGGCCCGGGTTTCCGGCAACATGCCGGTGCCGGTATCCGTGACTTCGAGGACGAGGTAGCGACCCGGCTGGAGCGCATCGTAACCGTGGCAGCAGGAGAGGAAATGCTCGTCGAGCTGCTCAAAGCGGGTGGAAATCGTGATGTCGCCCAGGTTCCCCTCCAGCGCCTCGCTGGCGTTGATGACGAGGTTCATGACGACCTGCTGGAGCTGGCTGCGGTCGGCATTGATCGGGGGCAATCCGGAATCGAGGCGGAGGTGCAGCGTGGCACTCCGGGAGATGCCGGTGTTGGCGAGGTGCAGGGCGTCGCGGGTGAAGTCGCTCAGGTCGAGCTCGGCCTTTTGCATACGCCCCTGGCCGGCATAGGCCAGCATCTGGCTGCATAACTGCGCGGCGCGGCGGGCGGTGCTTTCGATCTCGGCGAGGCAGTTTTTCACCAGCACCTTGTCGTCAGGCACGGCCTCAGCCAGCGAGGCGTTGCAGGTGATGGCGTGCAACAGGTTGTTAAAATCGTGCGCAATGCCACTGGCAATGACGCCGAGGCTTTCGAGGCGCTGGGCCTCCTGCATCTTGCGCTCGATCTGCATCACCCGTTGCTCGGCCCGGCGGCGGTGAAAAGCGGTCTCGATCGCCGCCTTCAGTTCCCGCTCGTCGAAGGGCTTCAAGACGAAGCCGTAGGGCTCGGTATTGGCCGTGCGCTGGAGCGTCATGTCATCGGCATGCGCGGTGACGAAGAGCACGGGCGGCCCGGCCTCCTCGCGCAGCTTGCGCGCGGCATCCACCCCATCCAGGTCGCCGAGCAGATGAATGTCCATCAACACCATGTCGGGCGCATGCACCCGGGCCATGTTGATCGCCCCCTCTCCGGTATCGGCGCGGGCACAAACTTCGTAGCCCAGCATTTCGAGCCGCTGGGCCAGGTCCTCCGCCACCAGACTTTCATCCTCGACGATGAGGATTCGAGACTTCGCTGCCGATAAGTTATGGAGGTTCTTACTATTAGGAGTCATTTTCCGAAGCCACGTTGTATGCAAATCTATACGTTAAGCAAGACCTGCATACGTGTGCCGTTATTATTTAAACAAGTAAGCTCGGCACGGAGCTGACGTGATAGATTTCCCATAATGCGAAGACCGAGCGACGGGGAGCCATGAATGGAGAAGCCCTCGGGAAGACCCACTCCATTGTCGGCAACCGCCAGGTACAGTTTGCCATCCCCGGGATTTTTCAAGGTTACCTCCACACAACCGCGTTCACAACCTTTAAACCCATGTTTAAAGGCGTTGGTGATCATTTCGGTGGCGATGAGGCCGAGGGGAATGGCGAGATCCAGCTTGAGCTCCACTGCGTCGCAATCGGTCACCAGGGCCACCTCGGTATCGCCATGGACGTGGCTGCGCAGGATGAGCCGGGCGAGGCCGGTGAGGTGCTCGCCAAAGTTAATGGTGGCCAGCGATTCCGACTGGTAAAGCCGCTCGTGAATCATCGCCATGGTCTGGATGCGAAGCTGGCACTCGCGAAAGGCGGCCTTCCCCTCCTCGGTGGGAATGTGATTGGCCTGCAACTGCAGCAGGCTGGTGATCACCTGCATGTTGTTTTTCACCCGGTGATGCACTTCCCGCAGCAGCACCTCTTTTTCGGCCAGCGACGCCTTGATCTGCTCCTCCGCGCGGCACTGCTGGGTGATGTCCTGCACCTCGGTGACGAAATACAGCGGCTGGCCATTTGCGCCGCGGATTAGTGAAACCGCGATCCGGCCCCAGACGGTCGCACCGCTTTTGTGCAGGTACCGTTTCTCCGCACTCCAGTGGTTTACCCGGCCCGCCAGCAAATCGCCATAGGCGACCAGACAACCCGCCAGATCCTCGGGATGCGTAACCTCACGAAAATGGGTGTTGCGCAGTACCTCCGGCGGATAGCCAATAAAGCGGCCGAGGGCATCGTTGACGCGCTGCCACATCCCGTCCAGCCCCACCAGAGCCATGCCGATCGCGGAATTTTCAAAGGCGCTGCGGAATCGTTCCTCGCTGTCCCGCAGCCGCTCCTCGATCTCCCGGCGCTCAGTGATGTCGCGGATCACCTTGCTGAAGCCCTGGAGCCGCCCCTGGTCATCGCGGATGGCGGTGAGCAGGACATTGGCCCAGAAGAGCTGGCCGTCCTTGCGGCGGCGCCAGCATTCCCGCTCGATGCTGCCCACACTGGCCGCGTGCTCCAGTTCCCGGGCGGGTTCGCCGTCCACCGCCACGGCCTCCGGGAAGAAACACGAAAAATGCCGGCCGATGATCTCTCCTGCCTCGTAGCCCACGATGCGGGCCGCACCCTCATTCCAGCTCGACACCTTCCCCGCGGAATCCAGCGTGAAGATGGCGTAATCGCGCACCCCTTCGATCTGAAGCCGGAACCGCCGCTCGGTGGCCCGCAGCCGGTTCTGCGAATGACGGCGCTGGAGATCGATCTTTTCCACAATCAACGCCGTGCCCATGGAAGCGGCGATGAGCGAGGCCACGATGATGGTGCTATAGCTGGCCACCGCGCTTTCCCGGGAAAAATTCCACTCGGTCTCCACCTGGATCTGCACCCAGCCGTAAAGCATCATGAACACGAGGGCGAAGGGAATGAACCGCCGGGAAAACGCCCCGCGCGGACCAGGGCTGGTGAGAATGCGCATGAATCCCTCGCGCGGTCGCAGGAAGACCAGCCCGGTTGCCAGGAGGAAAAAGGCGAGCGAGGTGGGAATAGCCGGGCTGCCAAAGAAGAAGAGGCTGCGGGGATTTCCCAGGGTGTAAAGACGCTCGCTCAAGCCAAACCATCCCATGGTGGCCAGCCCCAGCGTCGAAAAACCCAGCACCGACACCCCCCACCGCATGCGCCAGACGAGCAGGGAAATCCCGGCGAAGATGATCCCCATCATGGTAACCGGCGACGGAGGGATGATGAGGGGCTGCGCTTCGTAATCGCGCCATTCCGAGGGCAGGGGCCCGCCATGGAGGATCAGCCGCAGGCTGGCTTCGATGAAAACATCCACCCCGATCACCAGCACCGTCGCCGCCAGCCCGATCGAAATGGCCCGGGTCCAGCGCCGGACCCGGGGCGAGTAATCCCGCTCCCACACCGACAGAAAAAGGGAAATCGCCGCGAAAAGCAGCGTCACCGCCGTGGAAAACTTGGTCGTCGGCTCATCGGTCAAGTAAGTGGTGAGCAACGGTACATTCCCCAGCCAGCCGTAAATCGCGAGGAGGGAAATCACCCCCGTTCCAATCGCACACGCCGACGAAGCGGCGAGAAATCGCTTGTACCAAAACCGATGACCAAGCTGGAACGAAGGTTTACTCAAGGAAATAAATCTTTTACCATATTCACTGCTAATTTCATACTTCAACTTCCACTTCGCTGACCACTGCTTTTACAGTCGCTTAAAAATCCCTCTTGCGCTCGGGGCCACCCCGCTGGACTATTGCCACCCCTGGCCATGTGACTCGCTGGAGGGATGCAACCACTCCATGGGTCTCCAGATGGCTGGGAATTGATTATTTTTGCCCAAATGGAAACTGCCATGACCCGCGTATCCGACCTGCATGTCGTTAAAAACACTGTGCTGCCATCCCCGATGGCGCTCAGCCAGGAAGTGCCCCGCAGCGATGAGAACGCCGACTTTGTCGCCAACTCCCGGCAGGCCATCGCCCGTATTTTGAATGGGGAAGACCCGCGTTTCCTCCTAGTTTTGGGCCCCTGCTCGATTCATGACCTGAAGGCGGGCCGCGAATATGCCGAGCGCCTGGCCAAGCTGGCCCATGAGGTGAAGGACACCATGCTGCTGGTGATGCGCGTATATTTTGAGAAGCCGCGAACCACGGTGGGCTGGAAGGGTCTCATCATGGACCCGCATCTCGATGGCACAAACGACATTCCCACCGGCCTGCGCCTGGCCCGCAAGTTCCTGCGCGATGTCCTGAATCTCGGCCTGCCCACGGCCACCGAGATGCTGGACCCGATCACCCCGCAATACATCGCCGATCTCACCTGCTGGAGCGCCATCGGCGCCCGCACCACGGAATCGCAGACCCACCGCCAGATGGCGAGCGGCCTGTCGATGCCGGTCGGCTTCAAAAATGCCACCTCCGGCGCGATCACCCCGGCCATCAATGCCATCAAGGCCGCGATGCAGCCGCAGACTTTCCTGGGCATCAGCGACGAGGGCCATGCCAGCGTCGTGACCACCACCGGCAACCCGGCCAGCCACGTGATCCTGCGCGGCGGCGACGACGGCCCGAACTACGACGCGGGCGCAATTGCGGAAACGCTCGGCCAGCTCGAAAAGAACGGCCTCGTGCCCACGATCATCATCGACGCCAGCCATGCAAATTGCGGGAAGGATTACCGCAAGATGCCCGGCGTCTTCCATGAAATCATCGCCCAGCGCGTGGGCGGCACCCGTGGCGTCATCGGCGCGATGCTGGAGAGCAACCTCGTGGCCGGTGCCCAATCCCTGGGCGAGAATGCGGATGGCCTCATTTTCGGCCAGTCCATCACCGACCAGTGCATCGACTGGGCCACCACGGAAAGCCTCGTGCGCGAAACCGCGGCGGCGCTGGCCTAGATCAGATTTGCCAGGGGTCTCTTTGTAGAGTGACTGGTGGCGGCGCAGTTGGCTAATCAAGGAACTGCATTACCCACCTCCATTAGGGATGTTTTGCGGGGCTTTCACTCCGCCCCCCTCTGCGACCCCTTTACTGTCCTGTAAACTTCCGCCGCAGGGATTTGGACTTTCCTCCAGGCCTGCGCCAATGCTTCCCCTCGATGAAAGCATACCCCATCTCGTTCATCTCCCTCCTGCGCGCAGCTTTGCTCCCGGCGTTGGCCGTGTCGGCATTCGCGACTTCCCAGGCGCAGAGTCCGGAGCCCGTTCTCAAGATCAAAGCCGATGACACCTCGGTCAAAGTCAGCCCCATGCTCTATGGGCTGATGACGGAGGAAATCAACTACTCCTACGAAGGCGGCCTTTATGGCGAACTCGTTCGCAACCGCTCCTTCCGCGACGATGCCACCAAGCCGCTCCACTGGAACCTGGTGCAAACCAATGGCGGCACCGGCTCCATTTCACTGGATACGACCAGCCCGCTGAACAGTGCGCAGCCCGTGAGCCTGAAGCTGGATGCCACGGGTGCCGCCGCCGGCAAGCCGGTGGGCGTTTCCAACGAAGGCTACTGGGGAATCCCGGTAAAACCGAAGGCTACCTACCGCGCTTCCTTTTACGCGAAATCCGCCTCCGGCTTCTCCGGCCCGCTCAAGGTGGCCCTCGTGAGCAATGATGGAGCGACCACCTTTGCCAGCGGCGAAGTGACCGGCCTCACCGATGGCTGGAAGAAATACGAAACGACCCTGACCACGGGCGACGTCACCACTTCCAAGAACAACCAGCTCGTCATCACCACCACCGCGCCCGGCACGGTCTGGCTCAGCCTCGTGTCGCTCTTCCCGCCGACCTACAATGACCGGCCCAACGGCAATCGCCCCGACCTCATGCAGTTGATGGGCGAGATGCACCCGGCCTTCCTCCGCTTTCCCGGTGGCAACTACCTCGAGGGCAATGTCCTCCAAAACCGCTTCCCGTGGAAGAGCACGCTCGGCGACATTTCCAACCGCCCCGGCCATCTCAACGACGGCTGGAAATACTGGTCCAACGACGGCATGGGCCTGCTGGAATTTCTCAACTGGTGCGAGGACCTGCACATGAAGCCGCTGCTCGCGGTCTATGCGGGCTATTCGATGTTCCAGCAGCGCATCAAGCCCGGCCCCGATCTCGATCCCTACGTGCAGGACGCGCTGGATGAGATCGAATACGTGACCGGTGGTCCTGATACCAAGTGGGGCGCGCAACGGGCAAAGGATGGTCACCCCGAGCCGTTCCAGCTCGAATACGTCGAGATCGGCAACGAGGATTTCTTCGACAAGGAGAAGGGCAGCTACGATGGCCGTTTCACCCAGTTCTTCGACGCCATCCGCGCGAAGCATCCCGGGCTGAAACTCATCGCCACGATGCAGGTGCAGTCCCGCACCCCCGATTATGTGGACGAGCATTACTACCGCCATCCCGAGGAGGACATGGAAGCCCAGGCGCACATGTATGACCAGCGCCCGCGCAAGGCTCCCTACGTCTTCGTCGGCGAATGGGCCACCCGCGTTGGTGCGCCGACGCCGAACCTTAGCGGTGCACTCGGCGACTCCGCGTGGATGACGGGCATGGAGCGCAACTCCGATCTCGTCCACTTGTCCTGCTACGCCCCGCTCTTCGTCAATGTAAACAAGGGCGGCATGCAGTGGCCCACCGACTTGATCGGCTACGATGCCCTGCACAGCTACGGCTCGCCGGCCTACTACGCGCAGAAGATGTTCAGCCTCAATCACGGCGACGTGGTGCTGCCCATCGACGCGGCCAACGTGCCCACCAAGCAGTGGCAGCCGCCGGCCCGCAAGGTGAAGGGAGTAATCCAACCCCAGCCACCCCTGCGCACGGTGGAGACACTCTTCTTCGATGCCACGCGCGACACAACTTCGGGCACGATTTACCTGAAGATCGTCAACACTTCCGGCACCGCGCAACCCGTCCATCTCCAATTCTCGGGCGTGACTGGGATCGAGAGCGGCGGGGAGCTCGTGCAGATGAAGGGCGATACGCCGGATGCCACCAACTCCATCACAGAGCCGGAAAAGGTGATCCCCGTCACCTCGCCGCTCACCGGCGCGGGCAAGGATTTCACCCCGACTCTGCCGCCGTACTCCATTTCCGTCCTCAAGCTGCAGGCCAAATAAGCGGGTAACGTAGCGGAAGCGATCCGCAACATATTTACCTTGTCATTACGGCTGAAGATTACTATATCTTCAGCCGTAACTTTTTAACGAAAGGTTCCCCTTATGAAAGCTCGTCGCGGTTGGTTTGCGTTCACATTGGTTGAGTTATTGGTGGTGATAGCGATTATCGCCATTTTGATGGGGCTGCTAATCCCAGTCGCTTCGGTCGTTTCCAACAATGCCAAAAAAGTCCAGGCCGGTAACATGGCCCGGCAGATTGTTGTCGCAATCACGACCTATCAGACCGAATACAACAACTACCCGGCTCCCATTAATACCGGTGCGGATGACAAGGATTTCTTTGCCGCCGATACCGGTGCCTACTGCAATACGACGGTGAAACAAAACGACCTCATGGACATCCTCCGGGTGCCTTCCACGACGACTCCGCCAGCCTCGGTCGCCACCTACAATCCCCGGCTGGTTCCCTACCTCGATGTCCCGCCGGTAAAGGACCTTCACAACCCGGTCTCCGGCATCGATCAGGATGGTTGCCTGCGCGATCCCTGGGGTGGCTTCTATCGCATCCGTATGGATACGAACCAGAATCGCCAGCTCCAAAATCCCTATACCGCCGACACCGGCGCGGGCCCTGATCCGCTCACCGCGGGCGTGATCGTCTGGAGCGTCGGCAAGGATGGAGCCGGCGGCCTGGACAAGAATGGCAACGGCCCCAAGAACACCGGCGCCAGCCAGGACGACATCGTTTCCTGGCAATAGCCGCAGTTCCTCTTTCTCTTGGTCTTGGCTCAAAGAGAAAGAAATCTCAAACCGCACCCCTCCTCCGATACTTGTAGCCATTTGCTGCCGGTCAGTTTAGATGACGGGATGCAAAAGAAGCTTTTTACCGAACTCGAGCTCTCGCCGGAACTGCTCAAGGCCGTCGCGCGCGTTGGCTACGAGGAGGCGTCGCCCATTCAATCCGAGGCGATTCCCGTCCTGCTCTCCGGTCGCGATGTGATCGGCCAGTCGCAGACCGGTTCGGGAAAAACCGCCGCATTTTCCATCCCGGCGATTGAGAAGGTGGACGGCTCCCTCCGCGCGCCGCAGGTGCTCATCCTCTGCCCCACCCGCGAACTCGCCATGCAGGTGGCCGAGGAGGTCTCGAAGCTCGCGCTCTTCAAGCGCGGCGTACGCGAGCTGCCCATCTACGGCGGCCAGAGCTACGACCGGCAGATCCGCGGGCTGCGCGAGGGCGCACAGATCATCATCGGCACGCCGGGCCGCGTGATCGACCACCTCGATCGCGGCACCTTGAAACTCGACGGACTGCACACGGTGATCCTCGACGAGGCCGACCGCATGCTCGACATGGGCTTCTCCGAGGATATCGAAAAAATCCTCAGTCAGGCTCCGACGGAACGGCAGACCGTCCTTTTTTCCGCCACGCTGCCCCCGGGCATCCGCCGGTTGATCGAGCGTTACACGCGCGAGCCCGTCAATGTCCGCATTCAGGCGCAGGCGATGACGGTGCCGGCCATCGAGCAGATTTACTATGAAGTGGACCGCCGCTCGAAGCTCGACGTCCTCTGCCGCATCATCGATCTCAACGACATCAAGTTCGGCATTATCTTCTGCGCGACGAAGATGATGGTCGATGAACTGGCCGAGCAACTTGTGGCGCGCGGCTATTCGGCGGACAAGCTGCACGGCGACATCACGCAATCCGGCCGCGAGCGGGTGATGGCGAAGTATCGCAAGCACGCCTTCGATTTTCTCGTCGCCACCGATGTCGCCGCCCGCGGGCTGGACATCGACGACATCGAGGTCGTCTTCAACTACGACCTGCCCAACGACAGTGAGGACTACGTGCACCGCATCGGTCGCACCGGACGCGCCGGCCGCACCGGACTGGCGATCACCTTTGTCGCTGGCCGCGAGATCTACAAGCTGCAGAACATCATGCGCTTCACCAAGGGACGCATCCGCCGCGAGAAGGTCCCGAGCGCCGAGGAAGTGGAGGAGAAGCGCGCCAACATCTTTGTCGAAACCCTGCGCGAGACTTTGGAGAAAGGGGAATTCAAGCGCCATGACGCGATGATCGACCGGCTGCTCGATCAGGGCCACACACCCACCGACATTGCCTCCGCGCTCATTCACCTGCTCAACGGCGACAAGCCCCGCCCAACGGAACCGGAGCCCGCACCTGCGTCCTTTTCCGGGCCGAAGGGCGATTACCAGAAATTCCGCGAGACCCGGATCGACACTCGGAGCGAAGCTCCACGCAAAAACTCCCGTGACCGCAAGGCCGAGTATCGCGCCGCCGAGCAGGAACTGCGCTCCAATCCCGCCACCTCGCATGAGGAAGGGATGAGCCGCCTGCTCTTCAGCGTTGGTCGCGAGCACCAGATCGAGCCCGGCGACATCGTCGGCGTCATTGCCGGGGTGGCCCGCATTCCCAAGGAATGCATCGGCGCCATCCAGGTCGCTCCGCGCCACTCGCTGGTGGACATCACCGACGAGCACACCAAGCTCGTGCTGAAAAAACTCAATGGCATCAAATTCAAAGGCGCGAAATTGCAGGTGCGGCGGGCGACCTAGTCTGGCTCCTCATCCCGGCGGGCTCTCGTATCCGCGACACACCGGGTCGTGATCCGGTCCCATAGTCCCAGCCAGCACCCATCCTGCGATATCTTGTTCGCCAGACGGCTGGTGCCGTCGATCACACCGTCGCGCTTCGAATCGCCTCCAATTCCTCCCCGCGCGCGTACAGCCGCACCACCTCCTCGCGCATCTGCTTGAGCTTCGCCTCGAGCTCCGTCCATTCGTGCCCGTGCTTTTGATAGAAATCGGGGCTCGCGAAGAGTGCTTCCAACTGCACCACCTCCTTTTCCGCCGCAAGGATCGTTTCCTCCATCGTTTCCAGTTCGCGCTCTTCCTTCCATTTTAGCTTCCGAGCCTTCTCCTTGGTCTCGACTTTGGCTGGAGCCGCTTTGGCCGCTGCGACCGCACTCCATTCTTCGCCAGCCTTTTTCCGTTCAGCCTGTTTCTCCAGGTAATAGTCGTAGTTCCCCACGCCATATTGCACCACGCCGTCGCCTTCAAACGACAGGATCGCCGTGCATACGCGGTTGAGGAAATAGCGGTCGTGGCTCACCACAATCACGCTGCCCTTGAAGAGCACGAGCGCCTCTTCCAGCAGCCGCAGTGTCCCGAGGTCGAGGTCGTTCGTCGGCTCGTCGAGAATCAGCACGTTGCCACCGCGCTTGAGGATTTTCGCCAGTAACACCCGGCTGCGCTCGCCGCCGCTCAGCACGGAGATCTTGGAATTGATGCGCTCCTCGGTGAAAAGAAACCGCCGCAGATAACTGCGCAGCGTGATGGCTTCTTCGCCAAGTTTCACCGTTTCGCCGCCCTCACCCACTTCGTCGTAAATCGTCTTGGAATCGTCGAGCAACAACCGGTTTTGATCCACGTAATTGATTTGCGTGCGATCGCCGATCACCACCTCGCCGCTCGCGGGCGACACCTCGCCAAGGATCATTTTCAGCAACGTCGATTTGCCGAGGCCGTTGCGTCCGACCACGCCGAGCCGTTCGCCCGCCTTCAGCTCAAGGTTCAGGTTTTCAAACAACCCCCGGTCGCCCATTTCCGCGCCGACTTCGCGCAGCTCAATCACGCGATTACCCAGCTTCGGCGCGGGCGGGATGATGAGCTCCACATCGAGTTCCGCCTCGGGCGCCTCCTGGCCCGCCATTTCGAAATAGCGGTTCATGCGCTCCACCGATTTCGTGCGGCGCGCCCGCACTCCGCTGCACACCCACAGCAGTTCGTTCTTCAAGAACTTCTGCCGCTTGCGTTCCTGCGCCTCTTCCGCCGCCTGGCGCTCCGCGCGCGAGAGCAGGTAGTCGGTGTAATTTCCGTCATAGCTGTGGAACTGTCCGCGCGCCAGCTCCACGATCCGCGTGGTCACGCGATCGAGGAAATAGCGGTCGTGCGTGACGAAGAGGCACGTGCCGGAATAGCGCGCGAGAAAGTCCTCCAGCCATTCGATCGAGCCGGTGTCGAGGTGGTTGGTCGGCTCATCGAGAATCAGAAAATCGGGACGCGCAATCAGCGCCCGGCACATCGCCACCCGCCGCTTCTCCCCGCCGGAAAGCGTCTTCACATCCCGCGTCGCCTCCGGGGCATGCAGGTTCGCCAGCAACGATTTCGCGCGCGATTCCAGGTTCCAGCCGTCGAAGTGTTCGATGCGGGCCAGCAACTCGGAGCTCTTCGCGCTTTCCGCCGAAGCACGCTCGTATTCGGCGATGAGATCGAAGATATGCTTCGCCCCGGCGAGCACGTTGTCATGCACGTTCAGCGCTTCATCCAGTTCGAACATCTGTGGCATGTAGCCGGTGATCAGATCGCGACGACGCGCCACCGCGCCCGCATCGGGCTGCAAGGTGCCAGCCGCGATTTGCAGGAAGGTGGACTTCCCAGAGCCGTTGCGCCCCACCAATCCCACCCGCTCGCCCTCGTGGATCGTCAGCGCCGCCCGGTCGAGCACGGTCTGCACGCCATAGCGCACCACGAGTTCACTCGCGCTGAGGATGGAATTGGAAATACTTTCGGCCATAAGGAAACTGTTCCGAAAAAGCGCCACTTGGCCAGCAGGGATTACAAGGAGTTTTTTGTCGGCAGCTTTCGCGGACGTTCGATGGAAAGACTCCGCCTGCCCGCACCAGGCTTAACTTCTGATTCGACGACCGCCGGATTTTGCCCTAGCTTGTCTCATGCCTGAGAGCCTCGACCGTCTAGCTCACGATGCCTTGGTGTTGCCACCCGACCAGCGTCTGGCTCTCGCCTACCGGCTTCTGGTGAGCGTGGAACCCAATCCCGAACCAGGGGCAGAGGCCGCCTGGGAGGATGAGATTACCCGCCGAATAGCCGCTTTCGAGGCCGGGGAAACCAAGGCTGTTCCTGCCTCCGAGGTCTTTGCCCGATTGAGGGAGATTGCCCCTGGCCAATAAGGCTGTGCTTGAGTTTTTACCAGCCGCCAGCACGGACGCCGAAGAGGCCACCCGATTCTACGAGTCTCAAGTTCCGGGCCTTGGCGTCCGATTTCGAACCGAAATTGAGAGGATGTGTTCCGCCATTGTACGGCAACCATTGCTTGCACGCGTGCGCCTGGGAGGCTATCGCCGGGTTAATCTCCATGGGTTTCCGTATTACCTTGCCTACTTCATCCGGAATGGAAGGATTATTGTTGCCGCCGTTGGACACAGCAGCCGTCATCCCGACTATTGGAAACGACGTAAAATCGGATGATTTAATTTGCGCCAAAATTCAGCAGCCTTACAGCAGCGAATCCGCCAGCCGGGCCACGCTTTGCAGGGTGCGCTTGAAGAGCGAGCGGGCGCGCACCTCCTCGAGCGTGAGCAACTGGCTGTGGGCAAAATAGCGGTCCTGCACCTTGCGCAGCTCCGCCACGACCGTGTGATCGTAGATGACCATGTTAATCTCGGCATTGAGCGCGAAGCTGCGAATGTCGAGATTTGTCGAGCCAACCAATGCGATCCCGCCATCAATGGTGAGGTGTTTCGCGTGCAGGAAACGCGGCTCGTAGAGATGGATGGTCACGCCGTCGCTGAGCAGATCGTCATAGAACGCCTTTTGCGCGAGCTGGGTGAAATGCTGGTTCGCATGCTTCGACACCACGAGATGGACGGCGACCCCGCGGCGGGCGGTCGAGCGCACGGCCTGGAGAAACGCGTCGTCCGGCGCGAAGTAAGGCGTGACCAGCACCACCCGTTCCTGCGCCGCGTAGAGCATGGTGATGATGAGTTCCTGCCCATTCTCCCGCTGATACCCCGGCCCGCTGGGCACGACCTGGGCAATCGCCGTCCCGCATTCGGCGAGGCTGGGAAACATGCGCCCCAGCTCCAGCGTCGTGTCCGTTTCGATAAAGCGATCGGCCAGAAACACCGCCTGCAATTGGGCCACCACCGGCCCGGTCACCCGCAGGAGCAGTTCCTCGTTGGGATACCCGGGAACGAACGTCGCATCCGTAATATTTTGCGAGCCGGTGTAGCCGATCACGCCGTCAATCACCGCAATCTTGCGGTGATTGCGCAGATCGAAGCGGGCGGCATTGCGCCGGAACAATCCCACCGGCAGCATCTCGATCACTTCCACGCCCGCCTCGCGAAGTCGGTGGGAAAAGGCGCGGAGACCACCTTTCGAGCCCACCGCATCCATCAAGACCCGGCATTCAATTCCCTTTCCCGCAGCTTCGATCAGTGCCTCGGTCACCCGCCGTCCCGTCGCATCCGCTTCATAAATGTAAAACAACAGGTGAACCTGCCATTGCGCCGCTTTGATATCGGCGAGCAGGCGCGCGATGGTCTCGTCGTAGTGCGTAAGCAACTCGATGGCATTGCCGTCGAAGGGCTTGAAGTCGCCGAGCTTCGTCGCCAGCGGGACAATCGGGGCCAGATTCAACGGCAGCACCGGCACCACCTCCACCTGCGCGCCCATTTGCGCCTGCACGGTGGCGATGCGTTCCGAGGCATGTTTCTGCTGCTCAATGCGGCGGCGCGGCACGTAGATGCGGCCAAAGAGCAGATAACAAATGAGCCCCGGCCACGGGACGAAGAAGATGAAGAGCAGCCAGGTGCGCGTCGCGGCGGTGCTGCGCTTTTGCGGCACGTAGAAAAGCATCACGGCGCGGATGGCCCATTCGGAGCAAAGATAGAGCGCGCTGTCGTCGAGTGCCATTGGCGCGGCATTTTCGGGACTTTGGCGGGTGGAGTCGAGCGCAGAACGCATTTGCCACCGCCTGTTTCCCTCCCACAAGCCCTCCCTGGCTCTGGAGCGATTTCCGAAAAAAGACAACCGCGTCTTTGTGCATTCTCCAAAAAGCTGTCATTCTGAACGCAGCGGACGCGGAGTGAAGAATGACAGCTTTTTGGAAAAGGACGTCTTTTTACCATGACGGCTACACTTTTTCGCAAACTGCTCTAAGCTCTACGCTTGCATGAAATTCATTTCCT